>Ga0247730_1000849_pt1 | contig 19118 bp, 13 predicted proteins | sample UWRJL073202C2_FD_180959 | JGI IMG/M metagenome (GOLD analysis project Ga0247730, IMG submission 180959) | Plant litter microbial communities from Arlington Agricultural Research Station in Wisconsin, United States - UWRJ-L073-202C-2 | ecosystem: Environmental > Terrestrial > Plant litter >... | reverse complement strand
TGGGCATCGCGGCGCAACCGACGCTGCTGCATCATCTGCCGCAATGGGTGCAAAGCCTGTTCGACTCGGCGATCACCAGCGGCGGGCTCACGGCCATCGTGATGAGCCTGATGCTTCCGGAAGCCAAAGAAACAAATGAAACGGGTGAAGCCAAAAAACACACAACGGAATCCTTTGAGCACTGATTTACGAGGGCAACGCTTGTCGGATCCTCGCGGGTGCGCTATCTGTTCACCGCGTCGCACCCAATGATCCGTCTGGAACCGCACATGACCCTCGAAGTCCCCGCTCACAGCCCCAGCGCCACCAAACCGGCCAGCCGTATTCGTCAGAAAAACGAAGAAGCGATCTTGAAGGCGGCCGAAGACGAGTTCGCTCGCCATGGCTTCAAAGGCACCAGCATGAACACGATCGCGCAAAATGCCGGGCTGCCTAAAGCCAACTTGCACTATTACTTCACCAACAAGCTGGGTCTGTACATCGCGGTGCTGAGCAACATTATCGAGTTGTGGGACAGCACGTTTAACAACCTGAGCGCAGAGGACGACCCGGCACAGGCGCTGACGCACTACATCCGCGCGAAGATGGAATTCTCGCGGCGCCAGCCACAAGCCTCGCGCATCTTTGCCATGGAGATCATCAGTGGCGGCGAATGCCTGAACCAGTATTTCAGTCAGGACTATCGCGAATGGTTTCAGGGGCGTGCCGCGGTCTTCCAGGCCTGGATCGATGCAGGAAAGATGGACCCGGTCGATCCGGTGCATCTGATCTTTCTGCTGTGGGGCAGCACTCAGCATTACGCTGACTTCGCCACGCAAATCTGCCAGGTGACCGGCCGTTCGCGGCTGACCAAGCAAGACATGGAAGTCGCCGGGGATAACCTGGTCCGGATCATTCTCAAAGGGTGCGGACTCACCCCCACGTTATAACTCCCTGAACGCCAAACGCAGTCTGGAACTTCAATGCCTTCTACGCTCACCGGCCCCTGCGAGTTTCGAGAAGAGATTCGCAAGAGCCGCTTTATAACTCTCGCAGCGCCCATCGACACGCCTGCCGATGCTCAAGCGTTTATCGAGCAACACAGTGATCTCGACGCCACGCACAATTGCTGGGCCTGGAAGCTGGGCGCGCAGTACCGCAGCAACGACGACGGCGAACCAGGCGGCACCGCCGGACGACCGATACTCGCGGCCATTGATGCGCAGGATTTTGATCGGGTCGTCGTGCTCGTCATTCGCTGGTATGGCGGGATTCAACTGGGCACCGGCGGGCTGGCGAGGGCCTATGGCGGAGGCGCCAACAAATGCCTGCAGCAGGCCGATCGAGTGCCGCTGATCAATCGCGTGTCGCTGCAATTCGACTGCAGCTTCAGCGAGCTGGTGCTGATAAAGCTGCGAGTGGCCGAGCTAAACGGTCTTGTGGAGGAAGAGCGCTTCAACGCCAACGGTGTCACGCTCTCGATTGCCCTGGCTCCCGAGCAGATTGAAACCCTTCAGCGCCAGCTGTCCGACATCAGCCGCGGACGAATCGTGTTGCAGCCGCCGCAGTAATCAACCCAAGGACAGATCGACGCCTTCCCCGCTAAAGCCGGTCCTGCGAGCGAACGCGACGGCTGTAACCGGCTATGGCGTTTGCCCACATCTACTGTGCATCCGCCTGTGGACAAGCTGAGCATACCCCGCCGCAGGCCTTGATCCATATGGCTTTGCGGAGGTTGATCACTTTTCATCCAAAAGCGTGCGTTGTGAATAAAAGGAGCGGGAAAACAGGACGTTAGCGCCCTTTATGCCGATGCGGCGCTCGTTTCAGGCGCGTTATACCCCCAATCCGCAACTACCCACATTACCTGTGGAGCAATCTGTGGATAACCCGTGCAAGCCTCCGCAGAGTGCCTTGTACGACACGCGTTGGGCATAGCTGGATGTTTTTTATACAGACACACCATCAGGCGGTGGTCGATCGTCCGCCATCCTGATCGCCTGACATTCGTATCGGAAACGTTCACTCACATATGTCGTAAGCCTCTGTCATCCTCTGCCGCTAACTTATACGCCTCGCGGCAACTCAGCACCTCAAGAAACCAAATTCTCACCGCGTCGCGATGTCCATCGTTTGAGTGAAATTTTTCGTTTGTCTGTACAGGAGTCATTCCAATGTCCACCCCTAAAACAGCTCTGATCATCGGAGCGTCACGCGGCCTTGGCCTCGGATTGGTGAAACGTCTGACGGAACTGGGCTGGGAAGTCACCGCCACCGTCCGCGACGCTCAGAAGGCCGACGAGCTGAAAGCACTGCAGAATGTGCAGTTACAGACACTGGACATCGACGAGCCGTCTTCTCTCGAAGTGCTGACTCATAACCTTAAAGGCCAGACGTATGACCTGCTGTTCGTCAACGCCGGCGTGATGGGCCCGATGCATCCCAACCCGACCGACGCGACGTCCGGCGAACTGGGTCAGCTATTTCTCACCAACGCCGTCGCGCCCATCCGCCTGGCCAAACGCTTCGTCGACCAGATCCGTCCCGGGACCGGTGTGATTGCGTTCATGAGCTCGGTGCTCGGCAGCGTCACCATGCCGGACGCCCCAGAAATGGCATTGTACAAAGCCAGCAAAGCCGCGCTGAACTCAATGACCAACACCTTCGTGACGCAATTGGGTGAGAACAAACCCACCGTGCTCTCGATGCACCCGGGTTGGGTCCGTACGGCGATGGGCGGTGAAGGCGCCGATATCGACGTCGAAACCAGCGTACGCGGGATTGTCGAGCAGCTTGAGCGCTTTGCGGGCAAAGGCGGTCATCACTTCGTGAACTACAAGGGTGAGACGATTCCCTGGTGATCGAAATGCACGTCGCGGCAGCCTGAGCCGTCGCGACTTGCCGACGCCCGCCACAACCCTCTAGAATCCGCCCTCGCCTCGCAGCGCGTTCGTTGCTGCGGCGACCCTGGATCAGCAGACAGGGCAACACTGAGCTGGCGATCTGAACCCACTTTCAGAGGAGCCGGCCAATGCCCGCGATCCGTACCTGGTTGAAAAATCCCCTTGCCGTTTTCACGGCCAATGATCTCGATGCTCGCGGCGGCCTGGTGGTCGAAGGCGGGGTTATCGTTGAGATGCTCCCGCCAGGCCAACTGCCCGCACAACCTTGCGAACACGTGTTCGATGCACGCGAGCATGTCTTGCTGCCCGGCCTGATCAACACGCACCACCACTTTTATCAAACCCTCACCCGCGCCTGGAGCCCGGTGGTCAATCAGCCGCTATTCCCCTGGCTGAAAACTCTGTATCCCGTGTGGGCGCGGCTGACACCGGAGAAACTTGCACTGGCCAGCAAGGTCGCCCTGACCGAATTGCTGCTGTCAGGCTGCACCACCGCCGCCGACCATCATTATCTGTTCCCGCAAGGTCTGGAAGACGCCATTGATGTTCAGGTGAACAGCGTCCGCGAACTGGGTATGCGCGCGATGCTGACGCGGGGTTCGATGACCCTGGGCGAGGCAGACGGGGGCCTGCCACCCCAGCAAACCGTCCAGCAGGGCCAGGTAATTCTCGACGACAGCGTGCGCTTGATCGAGACCTACCACGAGCGGGGTGACGGCGCGCAGATCCAGATTGCGCTGGCGCCGTGCTCGCCGTTTTCGGTGACGACCGAGATCATGGCGGAAAGCGCAGCCCTCGCCGAAAAACACGATGTGCGCCTGCACACGCATCTGGCCGAAACCCTGGACGAAGAGGACTTCTGCTTGCAGCGCTTCGGCCTGCGCACGGTGGATTATCTGGACAGCGTCGGCTGGCTCGGCCCTCGCACCTGGCTGGCCCACGGCATTCATTTCAACAGCGAAGAGATCACTCGCCTCGGCCAGGCCGGCACCGGGGTCTGTCATTGCCCGAGTTCGAACATGCGCCTTGCGTCAGGCATCTGCCCCACGCTGGAGCTGCTTGCCGCAGGCGCCCCGATCGGTCTGGGCGTTGACGGTTCTGCGTCAAATGACGCCTCGAACATGATGCTTGAAGCCAAGCAGGCGCTTTACCTGCAGCGCTTGCGTTACGGGGCGGAAAACATCACGCCCGAGTTGGCATTGGGCTGGGCGACCAAGGGCTCAGCGCAATTGCTGGGCCGACGTGACATCGGCGAGTTGGCGGTGGGGAAACAGGCTGATCTGGCCTTGTTCAAGCTGGACGAGTTGCGCTTCTCCGGCAGCCACGATCCGATTTCGGCGCTGCTGCTGTGCGGCGCTGATCGCGCGGACCGGGTGATGATCGGCGGCACATGGCGGGTGATTGAAGGTCAGGTCGAAGGGCTCGATCTGAAGGGATTAATTGCAGACCATCGCCAGGCAGCGGCGGCATTAATCAGGGGCTGACACGCGGTTTGGCTGGCGCCGCGGGGGAGTGAAACGGCTGACTCCCCCACTGCTGGTTCAGGCGAAAGCCAAGTTATAGCCCCATCAGCGACAGCATGATGAACGTGGCAAACAGCACAAAATGCGTCATGCCTTCGATGGCGTTGGTTTCGCCGTCGTTGAGGTTGATGGCGCAGACCAGCAAGGTGACGAAGATCATGACAGTCTGCACCGGCGTCATCGCCATCTGGAACGCCTGGCCGCTGTAAAGCGCCATACCTTCCATGACCGGCACGGTCAGAATCACCGTCGACAGCGAAGCACCGAGGGCGATATTGACCACCGACTGCATGCGGTTGGCCAGCGCGGCTCGCAATGCGGTCAGGATCTCCGGCGCTGCCGAAATGGCGGCCACCAGGATCGCCGTCATCACGGGAGGCGCCCCGCTACCTTCCAGGCCCAGATCCACGGTTTTCGACATAACCTCGGCCAACGCGCCGATCACCACTACGCCGAAAACCAGCGTGGCGATCGAGCGCGTCAGGTTGACTGGCTCGTGTGCTTCTTCGGCCTCACCCTTGCGGCGCTTCTTGTCCGGGTAGCTGTAGCTGAAGAAGTAGCTGTGTGGTCCGACCTGCATACGCAGGAACAGCGCATACAGCAGGATCATCGCGCCAATGGTGAAGGCCGAATACAGTTTCCATTTCCCTTCGGGAATGAATTCGGGCACCACCATCGACACCGCCATGGCAGTCAAAATCATCACGCTATAAGACCGCGCGGAGTCATCGTTGTAGGACTGCTCACCGTGCTTGAGCCCGCCCATCAACGCGGCAAGACCCAGGATCCCGTTGATGTCGAGCATCACGGCCGAGTAGATGGTGTCGCGCACCAGCGTTGGTGAAGGCTCGTTGCTCATCATGATCGCCAGAATCACGACCTCAACCAGCACCGCCGACAAGGTGAGGATCATGGTGCCGTACGGATCGCCGACCTTTTCCGCCAACAGCTCGGCGTGGTGAGCCACCCGCAACGACGCGCAGATGATGAACCCCACCAGGGCAATGCCCGCGATCAGCGCGACGGTATGACCGTGGCTGAGCAATTGGTGTTCGTAGAAGTAGGCGAAAAAGGTCGCAATGACCGCCAGTAGAAGAAACTTTTCCTGCTTGAGAATCGTGCCCATCGCTGCCTTTTAGCCCTTTGCGACCCTGGCCGCACATCCATGAAGTGAAGTTTACTGAAGCGCTTGAGAGTGTTGATGTAAACAAAGGTTTCAAGACAGCCTAGCAGCGGGTCGCGACAGATCGTCGCGCCGCCGCATCAAATTACCATTCATCCTGACGCTGGTCCGGACATCCTGACGCCGGGAACGCCTACAACTGCGGGCCCGGATCGCCGATACCCGTGGCGATGAGAGCCACGCAGCGTGTGAACCGTCCGGTCAGGTTTTATTCGGCCCGCGCGCCTGACTCTGTAGAATGCCCGCCATTGCACCTTACGAGACAAAGCCCATGTACGACTGGTTGAACGCCCTGCCCAAGGCAGAACTGCACCTGCATCTGGAGGGCTCACTTGAGCCGGAACTCTTGTTCGCTCTGGCTGAGCGCAACAAGATCGCCCTGCCCTGGGCGGATGTCGAAACCCTGCGCAAGGCCTACGCCTTCAATAATCTTCAGGAGTTTCTCGACCTGTATTACCGCGGCGCCGACGTGCTGCGAACCGAGCAGGATTTCTACGACCTGACCTGGGCATACCTGGAGCGCTGCAAGGCGCAGAACGTTATTCACACCGAACCGTTCTTCGATCCTCAGACCCACACCGACCGCGGCATTCCCTTTGAAGTCGTGCTTAACGGCATAGCCGGCGCCTTGAAAGACGGCAAGGAAAAACTCGGGATCGGCAGCGGCCTGATCCTGAGCTTCCTGCGCCACTTGAGTGAGGACGAAGCGCAGAAGACCCTCGACATGGCGCTGCCCTATCGCGACACCTTCGTGGCCGTCGGCCTGGACAGCTCGGAAATGGGCCACCCACCCAGCAAGTTCAAGCGCGTCTTTGATCGGGCTCGCGGTGAAGGCTTCCTGACCGTTGCCCACGCAGGTGAAGAAGGTCCGCCGGAGTACATCTGGGAGGCACTGGATTTGTTGAAAATCCAGCGTATCGATCACGGCGTGCGCGCCATCGAGGACGAGCGCCTGATGCAGCGCATCATCGATGAGCAGATCCCGCTGACGGTCTGCCCGCTGTCCAACACCAAGCTTTGCGTTTTCGACCACATGGGTCAGCACAACATTCTCGATATGCTCGAGCGCGGCGTAAAAGTGACCGTCAACTCCGATGACCCTGCGTACTTCGGTGGCTATGTGACCGAGAACTTCCACGCGCTGCACACCCACTTGGGCATGACCCAGGATCAGGCCAGTCGCCTCGCGCAAAACAGCCTCGACGCCCGTCTGATCAAGCCCTGATCAGCAGCAGCGTGTGGACGTTCTGCTCCACACGCCGCGCGTCCATTTCGCGCCGTCACGCCGCCGAGGCGATCTTGCTGATTTCCCGCTGGCCGTTGGATGAGACCTGCAACGTGCAGGCCTCTTCCGTCGTGCGCAGCCAACCCAACTGCATGAACAGTTGCAAAAGCCCCGCCCCTAAGGCGCCCCCCAGATGGGGTCGGCGTTCATGGCGATCAACGCAGGCGCACACAGCTTCGCGTCGTCTGTGGGCCAGCGCGGGAATAAAAATGCCACGTTCGGCAAAGCGGGAGATGCCGACACTGGTGACTTCAAGCCGGTGTTCGGACTGTTCAATCCACCCTGCCCCCAACATCCGCAAATACAGCTCAGCGCCCATCTCGCCACCCAGATGATCCGCACACACACTGGCTCTGCATAACGGCAGGGGCGGCAATGGCTGCGCCATGCTGCGACTGATCAGTTCCGCGCTGACCATGGATGCACTGACCAACGCCTGGACGGCGGTCCGGACCTCCGGCGCAGCGAGCCTGAAGTAGCGCTTGCGGGCGCGGACTTCGTGGCGCAGCAACCCGCCTGCGGCGAGACGCGCCAGATGCGCACCGGCGGAAGAAGTGGAGAGACCTACCAGCAAAGCCACTTCATCAGCAGCCCGGGATGTTCCGTCCATCAACGCCCACACGATCGCGCTGCGTTTGGGGTCGGCGAGCAACGCAGCGATCTGGCTGATGCAAGGTACATATTCCATGTCTTCACTCCCTGTTGAACATTGTCTAAGCGGACCGGTGCCGGTGCGCAGATCAAGGCATGCCTTTGCGTGGAATCACGGGCGTAATCCGGTAAAGCGCAAGGCCGTTGCTGCGGTCAGCATCATCGTTGTTTAAGCCGAACACAGACTTTGATTTAAATCACATCACGCGAACTCTGACCCTGGAACTTGCACGCCATACAGATAATTGCGCCTGAGCCATACAGTTAGAAAAGAGAATTAAATCGGATCCATGACGGCGCTTAGTATAAGACCTGGATTCGGTCGGTGGATCAACTTGTCCATCGACTTACCCTTTGTTTGTGGGCCGTATTGGCAAATGTTCAGCACAATCGGTATGCCCATACATGGCGTGATTGCGACCGGATAGCTCGAACCCCTTTAATCACGGGGGCTTGCGCGGAGGATGGCGGCTCGTGGGTCTGAGGTCGAGGCGATTGCCTACATCGAAAACGCAGAAAACCTTCAAGAAAATAATCTGTGCCAAAGGCGTATCAAGAGTGAACTTGTCGCGATCAAGCACGGCAGTCAGGATCGGCCCCTTTTAGTTCTGTAAGAAGTTTCCAATTAAGAAGTAGTAAAAAGCCGTATATAAACCGCTCATTTTCGACAGACTAAACATGCTTAGACAGGTGCACGTTAAACATAAGAAAAATCGGCAACGCCTGCGCGTTGCCGACGTCGATCAGATACGCACATCCGCGTGGGGCGTCAGCGCATCTCGTTTCAGTTGCGCGCGGCGAGTGATCACCGCCAGGGTCACGGCCAGCACGCCGCACAGCGTAATGACGGTCGCCATCGGCACCGCCGTTCCGTCATGCAGCACGCCGACCAATGCCGCCGCACCCGCTGCGACACTGAACTGCAGGCACCCCAACAACGCCGACGCGCTGCCTGCACGTTTACCCTGCCCGCCCATCGCGCACGCGGAAGCGTTGGGGATGATGCAGCCCAGGCTGGCGATATAGATAAACAGCGGAATCAGCAGCGGCCACAGTTTTTCGGTGTGCAGGGATGCGACGGTCAGCAGCACGACGGCAGCAGCGAGATAGATCCAGACAGTCCGCGACAGCAACCACGCCGGCCCATAGCGCCCAACAAGGCGGGCGTTCACCTGGGCGATGAGGATGAAGCCGGCGGCGTTGATGCCGAACAGCCAGCCGTAGTGTTCCGCCGGGACACCATAGAGCTTGATGAAAACGAAAGGTGAACCCGCGATGTAGGAGAACATCCCGGCCATGGCGATCCCGCCGGTGAGCGCATGGCCCAGGAAGATCCGGTCGCCCAGCAGATTCCAGTACGACCCGAGCGCGCCCGAGAGCGGCAGTCGCGGGTGGCCGGCCGGCATGCTTTCCGGCAAGCCCCTGAAAACCGCCACTGCCGTGAGTGCGCTGAACACCGTCAAGGACAGGAAGATGGCCTGCCAACCCACGACGTTGACCAACAGCCCGCCCAGCATCGGGGCCAGAATCGGCGCCAGGCCCATGACCAGCATCAACTGCGAGAACACTTTGGCCGAGTCAACCGGCGAGCACTTGTCGCTGACGATCGCCCGTGACAGCACCATGCCGGCACATCCGCCCAACGCTTGTACAAAGCGGGCCGCAATCAGCCATTCAAGCGAAGGCGCCAGGGCGCACGCCAGCGATGCAAGGGTGAACAAGCCGACGCCAAATAACAGCGGGATCCGGCGACCGAAGCGATCGGCGATCGGGCCGTAGGCGAGCTGGCCGATGCTCAGGCCGAGGAAATAAGAGGCCAGGGTCAGCTGAACGTGTTTCTCGTCGGTGCCGAACGCCAAAGCGATGGCCGGGAAACCTGGCAGGTAAAAGTCGATGGCCAACGGGCCAAAGGCGCTGAGTGCGCCGAGGATCAGAATCGTTCTGAGGTTCATCAATCTTCCTAAACGGTTTTGCGCAGCGCGACAGTTTAACAACCTTGGATCTGCGCGGCCCGGTCACAGGAAAATTACCAGAAGTTTTTTCAAGACGTCGCTCAGTAAAAAAGGTGGAACTTATTACGCGCGACCGAGCATCGGTTAATGGATTTCCTACAACGTTTTTACCAATAACTCACAGAAGCGCTTCTAAGCTTTTCTCAAGCAGTGAGGAAATCAAAATGAATGCGCGATGGGCTGTCTTGTGGTGCGTTGTCGTTGTCGCCGGATGTCAGTCTACCCACGACCAGTTATTGGCCGAAGGATACCCACCGGCATTCGCGGATGGTTTTCAGGATGGCTGCGGGAGCGGGCGGCAGTCCGTTGATGTCATCAAAGGTCAATTCAAAAAGGACGTGCCACGCTATTTGCGTGACACGCTGTATGCGCAAGGTTGGTCGGACGGGTTTCGTCAGTGCCAGGCGCAACTGGCCAACAGCAATGTTCAGGATCAAGGCCGGGACAGTATCTGGAATGACCGCGACCGCGACTGGGACCGCCAGAGAACCCAGGACGCCGCCAAAGCCTACCGATCTCATTAAACGCCGGTCGCGGCTGCATAACGGGTGAAACTATCGGGGACCGCACATGGCCCAATGTGACTAAGCCATGAACAGGAGCCCCGCCATGAGTCGCGCCTTCGTCAACGAAGACAACGCCGCCGCGCAAATCGACCCGCCGGTTGAACGGCAGATCAGCGTCCAGACCAACTACGTCACCCGGCGCGGCCTTGATCAATTGCACGATCAGGTCGAGCAGCTGCAAGCGCAGTACAGCGAACAGAACGCCCAAGGCGATGAAGGCGACAAACAGCGCATGGCCGAAATCGAACGGGACCTGCGTTACTTCAACCAGCGCCTGCAAAGCGCACAAGTGGTCAGCAGCACGTCGGATGACAAGGTTCAGATCGGCAGTTGGGTGACCTTTGCCGACGAGGAAAACGTTGAACAGCGCATGCAATTGGTCGGCGAGGATCAGGCCGATGCAGGCAGCCAGTTGATCAACTGGGCGTCACCGCTGGGCAAGGCACTACTGGGCGCCAAAGTTGGGGATGAAGTCACTTGGCAGCGGCCGGTGGGCGATGCCGTGATCGAGGTGGTGCGTATTGAAGCCGGCGACTGAGGTCGTCGACCAACAATCGGCCAGACACAAAAAACGGAGCCCAACGGCTCCGTTTTTCATGACGCCCAACCGTATCAGGCGAGCTTCTTGTGACGCACGCGGTGCGGCTGAGCGGCGGCATCGCCAAGGCGTTTCTTGCGATCGGCCTCGTACTCGGTGTAGTTGCCTTCGAAGAACACCGCTTGCGAATCGTCTTCGTACGCGAGGATGTGAGTGGCAACGCGGTCAAGGAACCACCGATCGTGAGAGATCACAATGGCAGCGCCAGGGAAGTCCAGCAGGGCTTCTTCGAGCGAACGCAGGGTTTCAACGTCGAGGTCGTTTGACGGTTCGTCGAGCAGCAGGACGTTGCCACCCTCCTTCAACGTCAGCGCCAGGTGCAGACGACCGCGCTCACCGCCAGACAGGTCCTTCACGAACTTCTGCTGATCGCCGCCCTTGAAGTTGAAACGGCCGACATAGGTGCGAGACGGGATTTCGTAGTTGCCGATCTTGATCTGATCGGAGCCGTCGGAAATCTGCGCGAACACGGTCTTGCTGCCATCCAGGTCGTCGCGGCTCTGATCGACACACGCCAGCTGTACGGTTTCGCCGACTTCAATGGAGCCGGAGTCCGGTTGCTCCTTGCCCATCAGCATGCGGAACAGCGTCGATTTACCGGCACCGTTACCGCCGATCACGCCAACGATGGCGCCTTTAGGCATGGAGAACGACAGGTTGTCGATCAGCACACGATCGCCGTAGCCCTTGGTGACGTTCTTGAATTCGATGACCTTGTCGCCCAGACGCGGACCGGCCGGGATGTAGATCTCGTTGGTTTCGCTGCGCTTCTGGAATTCCTGGGACTGAAGCTCTTCGAAGCGTTGCAGACGGGCCTTGGATTTCGACTGGCGCGCCTTGGCACCTTTACGGACCCACTCGAGCTCTTCTTTCATGGCCTTTTCATGGGCCGACTGCTGCTTGGACTCGGCCGCCAGACGATCAGACTTGGCTTCAAGCCAGCCGGAATAGTTGCCTTCGTACGGAATGCCCGCGCCGCGGTCGAGTTCCAGAATCCATCCGGCGACGTTGTCGAGGAAGTACCGGTCGTGGGTGATTGCAACCACGGTGCCCGGGAAATCGTGCAGGAAATGCTCGAGCCAGGCGACGGAATCGGCATCCAGGTGGTTGGTCGGTTCGTCGAGCAGCAGCATGTCAGGGGCGGACAGCAGCAGACGGCACAGGGCCACGCGACGTTTCTCACCACCGGACAAGTGTTCGACCTTGGCGTCCCAGGCCGGCAGGCGCAGCGCATCGGCGGCCACTTCGAGCTGGCGCTCCAGGTTGTGGCCATCGCTGGCTTGCAGGATCGACTCGAGCTTGGCCTGTTCGGCCGCCAGCTTGTCGAAATCGGCGTCCGGCTCCGCGTAAGCGGCATAGACTTCGTCCAGACGTGCTTGAGCGTCCTTGATCACGCTGACAGCTTCTTCGACCACTTCACGTACGGTCTTGGTCGGGTCGAGCTGCGGCTCTTGCGGCAGGTAGCCGATATTCAGCTCGGGCATCGGGCGCGCTTCACCGTCAAATTCGGTGTCGACACCGGCCATGATTTTCAGCAGCGTGGATTTACCCGAGCCGTTGAGGCCGAGGACGCCGATCTTGGCGCCGGGGAAAAACGAGAGGGAGATGTTTTTCAGGATTTCCCGCTTCGGCGGAACAACTTTGCTCAGCCGATGCATGGTAAAGACGTATTGAGCCATGGAATGAAAACCTGGAATGGGACTGTGAATTAAGGCGCGAGCTTAGTGCTGCGTCGCAAAAAATGCGTTTATCTTCGCGCCGCAACTTGCCTTAGCGCGATTCCGGGCCTTGAATTGATCAAAGCCGAACCCGCGCGGCAGGGACAAACTTCCGAGGACCGGTATTAAAGCTGGAGCAATGCTTGCAAGCCCTTTGAGGCTGCAAGCGAGTCGTGCAGAAACCGGGCGCGTCGCGCGTGGCGCAAAGCTACCCGAATGCACGCAACAGGGCAAACCGCCCGGCCCATTAACGCTGGCACTTAGCCACAGCTCGGTGGCATGCTACCCGCCTTTTGCGCACCGGGCTTATAGTGCGTATCGCACATGCTGATTCAGTCCAGTAGTCAGGATCACAGTTTGCTCAAACCGACCCCCATCTCACCCCTGCGCCCATCCGATAGCGCAACAACCGTGCCTTTAAGGGGCGTGCTCAGGGGTGCGCTCGCGGTCCTGGTTCTGATGATGTTGATGCTGTTGTTATGGCAGATGATCGAGCAGTTCCAGCAGTCTCAGGAACGCCAGCACAAGCGCAGCATCGACTACAGCGTGCAGCTCGCCGATCGGCTGAGCCTGAACATGGCGCTGGACGCTCAGGTGGCGCTGAATGTGCTTGACGAAACCCAGGACAATTCGCAACCCGTTGACGATCCAGAGGCCGTGCTGGCGAACCTTGGTCAATCGATGCCGGCGGTTAAAAGTCTGGTCTGGCTCGACATTGACGGAAATATCATTGCCGACAGCGAGGGTGACACCCGTGATGTCGGCTTTCTGACCCAGATGCATTCGGTCATCCAGGGCCATCCGTACTTCTATGCCAGCGACCCAGGCGCCTCCACGTTTTATCTGTTCATCCGTCAGCCGCGCACCGGCAATGAACGCTACTGGGCGCTGCGGCTCAAGCCCGACATCCTGAAGTCCCTGACCCGCCAGAGCGATCTGGATTACCAGCCCGTCTGGCTGCTGGAAGATATCAGCAGTCAACGGCCCCTCTACAAAAACCTGCCAGGCGCCGGCCAGTCTGCTGACAGCGAGTTGCAGACCGTCCATCTGCAACCACTGCCCCACAGCGACTGGCAAGTGCGTGGCCTGTTCGATCCGCAGAAAGCCCGGCAGGCGCAGCTCTTGCCGCTCATCGGTGAATGTCTGCTCGCCCTGCTCTGTTCCATTATTCCGTTGTTCGCGCTGCGCAGCCTGCGCCGCCGCCAACTGCAGCTGCATCAAAGCCGTCGCCGCTACAAAGACATTTTTGAAGGCACCGGGGTCGCGCTCTGCGTGCTGGACCTCTCCGGCCTGCCGGCATATCTCAAGCAGTTGCAAGTGAACAGCGGCGAGGAACTGAACGCACGCCTGAGCCGCCAGCCCGATCTGATCAACAGCCTGCTGCAGCAATTGCGCATCACTGAGGTCAATCAGGTCGCCGCTCAACTGTTGCGCGCCGATTCGGCACAACATGTCTGGCAACAGTTGATCGAAGGCTGCCCGCGCGCCGGAAACGGTATCGGCCTGCAGATACTCCAGGCCGTCCTCGAGGGTCACCGCCAGCTGGAACTCGAAATTCTGATCCCCGACGCGCAAAGCGGTGACCAACACCTGTGGTTGGTCATGCGCCTGCCTGAGCAACCTGAAGATTTCAACGCCGTCATTCTCAGCATCAGCGATTTCACCAACCGCAAACAGGCCGAGCTATCGCTGCAGGAGCGGGAACAGTTCTGGTCGGATGTCGTGCGTACCGTGCCGGACTATCTCTGCGTTCTGGATGCGGCCACGCGGCGGATCATTTACAGCAACCATAATCTGGGCCTGGCCCTTGGCTACGAGTCGGCCGAGCTGGACGAGATGGGTGAGCAGTTCTGGGAAACGCTGCTGCACCCGGACGATATCGGTGCTTATGAGCAGTTGCGCCTTGCACGCACCGAACACGGCCGCAGCGACCTGATCCAGTGCCAGTTGCGTTTCCGCGCGCGACAGGGCAACTGGCGTCGCTTCGATATCTGCGAACAGGCGCTTGCGGCGGACGCTGACGGGCAGATCCGGCGCATCGTGGGCGTCGCCAAGGACATCACCGACCAAGTGGAAGCCAGCCAGTCCCTGCGCGAAAGCGAGCAGCGGTACCGGATGCTGGCGGAAAGCATCAGCGACGTGATTTTCTCCACCGATCGCCAGTTGCACGCCAACTACTTCAGCCCCTCGGTCAATACCGTGCTGGGTTATAGCGCCGAGTGGATTCTGCAGAACGGCTGGAGGGCAATCATCGCCAATCCTCAGCAGCTCAGCGGCTTTTATGCGCTGCTGCAGAGGATCAGTAAAGCGTCGAGCAAGCCCGAGGCGCTGGCGGACCTGCGCCAGGAAATCACCACCCAGTTATTCCTGTTCGATTGCTTGCGCGCCGATGGTCGCAAGATTCCCGTGGAGCTTCGTGTGGTGCTGGTGTGGGATGACTCCGGAACGTTTGAAGGCGTTCTCGGCGTTGGACGCGATGTCAGTCAGCAGCGGCGCGCCGAGAAAGACCTGCGCATGGCGGCCACAGTCTTTGAACACTCGACCTCGGCCATTCTGATCACCGACCCTGCGGGCTACATCGTGCAGGCCAACGACGCCTTCACCCGGGTCAGTGGCTATGCCGTGTCCCAGGTGCTGGATCAACTGCCGATGATGCTGACCGTCGAGAATCAGCAGGCAGCGCACCTGGGTTACATCCTCAAGCAACTGAGCCAGCGCGGCAGTTGGGAGGGTGAGTTGTGGCTCAAGCGCCGCGACGGCGAGCACTACCCGGCGTGGGTCGGGATTACCGCGGTGCTTGATGATGAGGGCGACCTGGCCAGCTATGTGTGCTTTTTCAGCGACATCAGCGAGCGCAAGGCCAGCGAGCAGCGCATTCACCGGCTGGCTTATTACGACGCACTGACCCATCTTCCCAACCGCACGCTGTTTCAGGATCGGCTGCACAGCGCGTTGCAACATGCCGAGCGTCAACACACCTGGGTGGTGTTGATGTTCCTCGACCTGGATCGCTTCAAGCCGATCAACGATTCACTGGGCCATGCCGCCGGTGACCGCATGCTGAAGGAAATGGCTTTGCGCCTGCTTGCATGCGTTGACGAAGACGACACCGTTGCGCGCATGGGCGGCGACGAATTCACGCTGCTGCTGCAGCCCCGCCCCACCCAACAGGCCGCACTGAACCGGGCAATTCATGTGGCCGAGCAGATTCTCGCCAGTCTGGTGAAACCCTTCGTGCTGGAAGGCCGCGAGTTTTTCGTCACAGCCAGTATCGGTATCGCGCTCAGCCCTCAGGACGGTAGCGAACTGAGCCAGTTGATGAAGAACGCCGACACGGCGATGTACCACGCCAAAGAACGCGGCAAGAACAACTTCCAGTTTTACCAAGCCGACATGAATGCCAGCGCCCTTGAGCGTCTGGAGCTGGAAAGCGACCTGCGCCATGCCCTGGAGCAGGGCGAATTCGCGCTGTATTACCAGCCGCAGTTCAGTGGCGACGGCAAGCGCCTGACCGGCGCCGAGGCCTTGCTGCGCTGGCGTCACCCACGTCGTGGCCTGGTGCCGCCCGTGGACTTCATCCCGGTGCTGGAAGAGCTCGGGCTGGTGGTCGAAGTCGGCGAATGGGTGCTCAAGGAGGCCTGCCGCCAGTTGCGCGCGTGGCATCTGGCACGGGTTCGCGTGCCGAAGGTGTCGGTGAATATTTCCGCACGGCAGTTCTCGGACGGTCAGTTGGGCACGCGCATCGCCGGTATTCTGCAGGAAATCGGCCTGCCGCCCGCCTGTCTCGAACTTGAACTGACTGAAAGCATCCTGATGCGCGAGGTGAGCGAAGCCATGCAGATCCTGGCCGGACTCAAGCGGCTGGGCCTGAGCATCGCGGTTGATGACTTCGGCACCGGCTACTCGTCGCTGAACTACCTGAAGCAGTTCCCCATCGACGTACTGAAGATCGACCGCACCTTCGTCGATGGCCTGCCGTCCGGCGAACAGGACGCGCAGATCGCCCGGGCAATCATCGCCATGGCCCACAGCCTTAATCTGTCGGTGATCGCCGAGGGCGTGGAAACCCACGAGCAGTTGGAGTTCCTGCGCGAACATGGCTGCGACGAAGTTCAGGGTTACCTGTTCGGCCGCCCCATGCCGGCGGCGCGGTTCGAGGCCCAGTTCAGCAACGATGCGCTGTTTATGCTGGACTAGCAGCGGCAAGCGGCAAGCGGCGAGCTACAAGCAGAAGCCGCGCCGCATTCAGCTTGAAGCTTACGGCTTGAGGCTTGAAGCTTGAAGCTTGAAGCTTGAAGCTTGAGGCTTGAAGCTTGAGGCTTGCAGCCAGGCTTTAGCCTTGCATCGCGCTCATCACGCACATGACCCGCTTTCATATGCCAGATAAAACCCGATGGGTTAGAATGCCCCCCTTTTCTACTGCCCGATCCCCGAGGACCGCCATGTTCAGCCGCAATTTGACCATCGCCAAGTACGACGCCGACCTGTACGCCGCCATGGAACAGGAAGCCAAGCGTCAGGAAGATCACATCGAGCTGATCGCCTCGGAGAACTACACCAGCCCGGCGGTCATGGAAGCCCAGGGCTCGGTCCTCACCAACAAATACGCCGAAGGCTACCCAGGCAAGCGTTACTACGGTGGCTGCGAATACGTCGACATCGTTGAGCAACTGGCCATCGACCGCGCCAAGCAACTGTTCGGCGCCGATTACGCCAACGTCCAGCCACACGCAGGCTCCCAGGCCAACAGCGCGGTGTACCTGGCGCTGCTCAATGCAGGCGACACCATCCTGGGCATGAGCCTGGCTCACGGCGGCCACTTGACCCACGGTGCCAGCGTTTCTTCCTCGGGCAAGCTGTACAACGCCGTTCAGTACGGCATCGACGGCAACGGCCTGATCGATTACGACGAAGTCGAGCGACTGGCCGTCGAACACAAGCCGAAGATGATCGTCGCCGGTTTCTCCGCCTACTCGCAGATCCTCGACTTCCCGCGCTTCCGCGCCATCGCTGACAAGGTTGGCGCCTACCTGTTCGTCGACATGGCTCACGTAGCCGGTCTGGTCGCTGCAGGCGTTTACCCGAACCCGGTTCCCTTCGCTGACGTCGTCACCACCACTACTCACAAAACCCTGCGCGGCCCGCGTGGTGGCTTGATCCTGGCCCGCGCCAACGCCGAGATCGAGAAGAAGCTCAACTCCGCTGTTTTCCCGGGTGGCCAGGGCGGTCCTCTGGAGCACGTCATCGCGGCCAAAGCGATCTGCTTCAAGGAAGCACTGCAGCCTGAGTTCAAGACTTATCAGGAACAAGTGGTGAAAAATGCCAAGGCCATGGCCGGCGTCTTCATCGAGCGCGGGTTCGACGTGGTATCCGGTGGGACTGAAAACCACCTGTTCCTGCTGTCGCTGATCAAGCAGGACATCTCCGGTAAAGACGCCGACGCCGCACTGGGCAAAGCGTTCATCACCGTGAACAAGAACTCGGTACCCAACGATCCGCGCTCCCCGTTCGTCACCTCCGGTCTGCGCTTCGGCACCCCGGCCGTGACCACTCGCGGCTTCAAGGAAGCAGAGTGCAAGGAACTGGCCGGCTGGATCTGCGACATCCTGGCAGACCTGAACAACGAAGCGGTGATCAACGCCGTACGTGAGAAGGTCCAGGCCATCTGCGCCAAGTTGCCGGTTTACGGCGCTTGATCTGACGCAGTAGCAGTTGCATAAAAAAGCCCGGCTCTTGAGCCGGGCTTTTTTGTAGCTGACGAGTGAAGATCAAACCTGTGGGAGCGAGCTTGCTCGCGAAGGCGTCGGTTCAGTCCCATCGAACTCGTCTGACCTGGCACTTTCGCGAGCAAGCTCGCGCCCACAGGGGATTGCGTACATCCGAAGATGTCAGTCCGCCGCCACCTTCGAAAACCCCGATCGGATCTTCTCTTCCGGCAGCTCATCAGCAATAAACACGATCACGCTCTCGCGCTTCTCGCCTTCTGCCCACTCCACATCGAAATCAAATCCGTACAGCTTCAACACCCCCTGAAACACCAGCTTGCGATCCTCGCCGGCGATATTCAGCACGCCTTTGTAACGCAGCAGTTGTTTGCCGTGCTCTTCCAGCAGGTCGTTCATGAACGTACTGAGCTTGTCGATATCCAGCGGCTGGTCACTGCGCAGGACCAGGCTGCTGATCCGGTCGATGGAGCGGCCTGCCGGGGCTGCCGGGCGCAGTGTCATGCCGCCGATGTCAGCGTTCAGGTTGAAGCCGCGCACATCCAGCAGCTCGGCCAGATCGATCTTGCCGTGCTCGACCACGCGGATCGGCGCGCGACGGTTGATGCGGGTCAAGCGCTCGCTTAATGCATTGAAGGTTGCTTCATCTACCAGATCGGTCTTGCTGACCAGCAGACGATCCGCGAAGCCGATCTGCGCCTGGGCGATGGTCTGCTCCAGGTGCGTGTCGGCATGGGCGGCGTCGACCAACGTAATGATGCCGTCGAGGATGTAGCGCTCGCGCAGCTCCTCGTCGATGAAGAAGGTCTGCGCAACCGGTGCGGGGTCTGCCAGGCCGGTGCATTCGATGACCAGCCGATCAAACGCGATCTCGCCACTGTCGAGGCGCTCCAGCAGCAGATACAACGCTTTGGTCAAGTCGGTGTGAATGGTGCAGCAGACGCAGCCGTTGGACAGCGTCATCACCTGCACCGGCT
>Ga0247730_1000848_pt1 | contig 19128 bp, 16 predicted proteins | sample UWRJL073202C2_FD_180959 | JGI IMG/M metagenome (GOLD analysis project Ga0247730, IMG submission 180959) | Plant litter microbial communities from Arlington Agricultural Research Station in Wisconsin, United States - UWRJ-L073-202C-2 | ecosystem: Environmental > Terrestrial > Plant litter >... | reverse complement strand
ATCGACACGGGCGAACTCGACCTGGGCCAGATCGACACAGCTTTGCCGCAGCGCTGGCAGCCGCTCTACATCGAGCCCGAAGGACTGCAACATCGGCAGCGTCAGACACGGTTCGACACGGCCGGAAACCGTGTTCTTGCTGAAGCTGATGTCGCGCCGCCCGCTCAATGCCCGATTGACGTAAATGTCCACCCGATAGGTGCCGGGCAATACGCTGTTGGCCCGCAGAAACTCGGTGAGTTCCGGGGGCTGGTCGCTGCCCTGGATGAAAGCGGTATTGAATTTCACGGTCGACGCATCGCCGTTGTCGGCTGCCGAAGACAACGGCGCAAACAACATAAGGCCCGCCAACCCGCCCGCCATGAAGGGTCGCGGGGTGAACTCCCTGGTATTCAGATAAAGCCATTCCATTAGCAGTTTTCACTCGATTCAGGCATTCAGCGCGCAGCGCAATCCCTTCACGCAGACGCATGACGACAGAGCCAGCGCAAAACGCGGCCCCTAAACGGGTCAATCAGTGGGTGCGGCTAACGCGGTTCGGCCATTTCGGCCTGAACGGTCTGGCCGGATTTCAAAGCGGCGCGATACGGCTCCTGTCCACCGAAGTCATTGATGCTGATGAAACTCAGCTTGATTGGCGCAAGCGTTGGCGGATGCTTCAAAGGCAGCTGAATGCTCTGGCCCGGCGCGATCATCTGGCCGTCCAGGCTCAGCAGCATGTCGCCGTCCTGGCGCACTTCAAGCCTGACCATGGACACGTGATAAACCCCAGGATTCTCCACCTGCAAACCATCCACCGCGATTCGCCAGCGCAATCCCTGCGGTGCTTGCGCGGCTTCGCCCGGCAAACTTTCGGGGCGGAAAAACACTTTGATTCGCTGCCGTATCGCCACCTGCAACGAGTTCTCGGCAACGGCCTGGGGAATTTCCTGCACGTTGAGCCACAGCACCGATTCGCGATCCCGAGGCATATCAGTGCCCGCGTAAATAATCCGCAGCAGCTGTTTGCCGTCGCCCTGCACGCGGGCCAGCGCCGGGGTCACGACAAAAGGGAGGCTGCCCGGTTCCGGATTCGCCACATTGGGTTCAAGCCAGCTCTGCAAGAGAATTTCCGCGCTGCCGGTGTTATGCACACCGAAGCTGACTTCCTTGTCTTTGGCCGGATAAATCACGCGCGTGGTATTGAGCACGATGCCCGCCTGGCCATCGACGGCCAGCAAGACACCGGCGAACAATGCCAGGCAGCGAAAATGAGGAAAGATCATGAAGATTGTCGCCTTGGGTTCAGATTGAGGCGGAACGAGTCAGACTCGCCCCGCCTGTTGGATTACTCGTAATCCAGAACGAAAGGCATGAAGCCATCGGCATTGCCGGGATTGGTGGTTGTGCCGTTGAGCACATAGACCGCGCCGAAGTTGAGTTCGGCGGTTGCGCCGCCCACGCCGTCTTTGATCAACGGTTTGTCGATGGTTTCGGTGCCGCCAAGGTCCATGATCTGGTTGGCGGCGTTGAGCAGGCCGATGCCGACACCATCCGCAGCGCCGGTTGTACGCAGCAGCTTGGCGTCGTTGTTGTCCAGGCCGCTGCCGGAACGCGCCGAGAAGCGCATTTTCACCAGGTTGTATTGATCAACGCCGGCACTGCAGTTGACCAGCAACTGAATGGGTGTCGCGGTGGCCAGTTCGCTTTGCGATGAAGTGCCGATGTCGGAAAAGGATACGTTACCCAGATCGACCGCGATTTCACCCGGATTGACACCCGGCGCACTGCCCGCACCCGCTGAGACGTCACAGGAGATATTGGTCAGCGTACCGTTGAAGATCAGTTTCCCGTTGTTCGCCGCATTCGCCGTCCCCGCCAAACCCAGCGTCAATGCGCCTGCTGCCATAAAACCAAAAGTAAGTTTTTTCATGCTAACAACGTTCCTTGTGTTATTCCGTGTATGCCCTGAATCGGACGCCACGCACTATAGGGTTGGATCTTTTTGATCGCTGTCAGCATCGTTACTTTAAGCAGGGGGATTTTCCAACAAGACGCGCAAGAACTTTCCGTAGGAGAAAACGGCATTCATGAATGAACCAATGAATACTAGGCATCGGGCCAATACCCGACCAAAAAGATCAAGCAAACCCTCACACCTCATACGACTGCCTATCTTTTATCGACACCTTCAATCGGAGCGACAGGTCACTCTTCCATAGAGTGACATCGTCGCGCAAAAACCAAAGAGGCTTGTCGTAATTATTGATAGGTCAGCGTGATGATACCAACGGCAGGCTCTAATCCGGTCATTTCAGCGATTACTGACGATAAATACTTTTCCGGCAGCGGCTGGTAACTGACCGAAAACGGTTTGATCTCACCGCCACATACATCGCGTAACTTATCGACCTGGAGGGTGAACGCATCTGTAACTTTTATAACGCGCACGCTGTGGCTGTCTATTGAACTCCTGGAAAACTGTACTGAACAGGCCGGATTGATCACTTGCCCGTGAAACCGGATGGCACCATTACTGGCAGATACGGCGGCGGGTGATAATAACAAAGGCACTGCAATAAGCAGCACAGATATATTTCGTAAAGACGAAGCAACTTTTAAAAACCGTTCCACGCAGGGCGTTTCATTTTTCATTGCAATGACTCCGCTATTCCATCAGCAAAAAAATAATGAGATCGGTGCAAGATACGTCCGTAAGAAATACCCCCGGAAATGTGTAGGATAGTTCTGAAAGACAAGTTGTGCTTTTCATGTCAAGCACCTCTCATTCCGAGATATCGTCCGTGCGGATGATTTCTTGATGCTGGCCAGATGGCTTTTTGCCGCTTTGCTGACAATTCTGACAGGTTGCAGTCATTCTCATGACCGGATTGGCAGGCTATAAAGGAGGCGTTGTTTCCGACTTCCTCAGTTTCCCCACCTTCCGGCGCCACTCGCATGCGTAGACAGACCAAAACCGTCATTGCCGTTATTGTCATCGCAGGCGTGATCGGGATTGCCAGCTGGACCCTGACCCGCCCCGCTACGGCCAAGGTCAGCGCGCCCGCTGCGGTGCCGGTCAAAGTGGTGAGCGTGGTCAAAGAGGATGTGCCGCGTTACGTGACGGGTATCGGTTCGGTGCTTTCGCTGCACAGTGTGATTATTCGGCCGCAGGTGGACGGCATTCTTACCAAAGTGCTGGTCAAGGAGGGTCAGGCGGTAAAAGCCGGTGATCTGCTGGCGACCATTGATGACCGGGCGATCCGCGCCACGCTGGACCAGGCCAAGGCCCAGCTCGCGCAAAGCCAGGCGCAGCTGGACGTGGCGCAACTGGATCTCAAGCGCTACAAGTTGCTCAGTGACGACAACGGTATTTCCAGACAGACCTTCGACCAGCAGCAGGCCTTGGTCCATCAGCTCAAGGCCACGGCAATGGGCAATCAGGCCGCCATCAGCGCTTCACAGGTGCAGCTTTCCTACACGCAGATTCGCTCGCCGGTGACGGGCCGCGTCGGCATTCGCAATGTCGACGAAGGCAATTTCCTGCGGGTCAGCGATGCGCAAGGGCTGTTTTCGGTCACGCAGATCGATCCGGTTTCCGTGGAGTTTTCCCTGCCCCAACAGATGCTGCCGACCTTGCACAGCCTGACCGTCTCCAGCACCCCCGCTGCGGTGAAGGCGTTTCTAGGTGATGGCGACAGCGGCAGCTTGCTGGGTGAAGGCAAGTTGACGCTGATCGATAACCAGGTTTCCGCCACCACCGGCACCATTCGCGCCAAGGCCGAGTTCAGCAACCCCAAGCAATTGCTCTGGCCAGGTCAATTGGTAACGGTGAAGATCCAGACCGGCATCGAGCGCGATGCCTTGAAAGTCCCGCCGCAAGTGGTTCAGCGCGGCATGGAGCAGCACTTCGCTTATCGGGTCAATGGCGACAAGGTCGAAGTGGTGCCGGTGCAAGTGCTGTATCAGGACAGCGACTTGACCTTGATCACCGGTCCGCGCGCCGGGGATGTGCTGGTCAGTGATGGCCAGTCCCGGCTCAAGGCCGGTTCGCGTATTGAAGTGATGAGTGATGCCGCGCCGCAAACCACGGCAGGCAATCTGGAGACTGCGCGATGAAAGGCCGCGGATCCATTTCCGCGTGGTGCGTGGACCATCCGGTCGCCACCCTGCTCTTGACCTTTGCCCTGGTGCTGCTCGGCGCCATCGCGTTCCCGCGCCTGCCTATCGCGCCGCTGCCGGAAGCGGAATTCCCGACCATTCAAGTGTCGGCACAATTGCCCGGCGCCAGTCCGGAAACCATGGCGTCTTCGGTGGCGACGCCGCTGGAAGTGCAATTCAGCGCGATCCCCGGCATGACGCAGATGACGTCAAGCAGCGCCCTGGGCTCAACCAACCTGACCCTGCAATTCACCCTCAATAAAAGCATCGACACCGCCGCCCAGGAAGTTCAGGCCGCGATCAATACCGCCGCTGGCCGCCTGCCCGCCGACATGCCGAACCTGCCCACCTGGCGCAAGGTCAACCCGGCGGACAGCCCGGTGCTGATCCTCAGCGTCAGCTCCACGCTGATGCCTGGCACCGAGCTGAGTGACGTCACTGAATCCCTGCTCTCGCGTCAGTTAAGCCAGATTGACGGCGTCGGTCAGGTGTACATCACCGGTCAGCAGCGCCCGGCCATTCGCGTGCAGGCTGCGCCGGAAAAACTCGCAGCGCTGGGCCTGACCCTCGCCGACATTCGCCAGGCGGTCCAGCAGACCAGCCTGAACCTGGCCAAGGGCGCCATTTACGGCAAAGACAGCGTGTCGACGATTGCGTCCAACGACCAATTGTTTCGGCCCCAGGATTATGCCCAGTTGATCGTTTCCTACAAAGACGGCGCGCCGGTGCATCTGCGCGATGTGGCGCGGGTGGTCAACGGCTCGGAAAACGCCTACGTGCGTGCCTGGTCCGGCGAGCAGCAAGGAGTCAACGTGGCGATCTTCCGCCAGCCCGGCGCCAACATCGTCGACACCGTGGATCGCATTCAGCGCGAACTGCCACGCTTGCAGGAAATGCTGCCGGCCTCGGTGGAAGTCACCGTGCTCAATGACCGGACCCGGACCATTCGCGCCTCCCTGCATGAAGTGGAAATCACCTTGCTGATCGCAGTGTTGCTGGTGGTGGCGGTCATGGCGCTGTTCCTGCGTCAGCTGTCGGCCACCTTGATTGTCAGCGCCGTGCTGGGCGTCTCGCTGATTGCCAGCTTCGCCATGATGTATCTATTCGGATTCAGCCTGAACAACCTGACGCTGGTGGCCATCGTGGTGGCCGTCGGCTTCGTGGTGGACGACGCCATTGTCGTGGTGGAAAACATCCACCGTCACCTGGAAGCCGGCGAGGGCATGCGCGAGGCCGCGATCAAAGGTGCCGGGGAAATCGGCTTCACCGTGGTGTCCATCAGCTTCTCGCTGGTGGCCGCCTTCATCCCGTTGCTGTTCATGGGCGGCGTGGTCGGGCGGCTGTTCAAGGAGTTTGCATTGACCGCCACCGCGACCATTCTGATTTCCGTGGTGGTTTCGTTGACGCTGGCGCCGACACTCGCGGCATTGTTCATGCGCGCGCCTAAGCACGACCCTCACGCCAAGCCCGGCTTCGGCGAACGCTTGCTGGACTTCTATGAGCGCGGGCTGCGCAAGGCACTGGCCCATCAACGGGTGATGCTGGGGATTTTCGGCCTGACGCTGGTTCTGGCGGTCGTCGGCTACGTGATCATTCCCAAGGGTTTCTTCCCGGTGCAGGACACCGCATTCGTCCTCGGCACCACTGAGGCCGCCGCTGATATCTCTTACCCGGACATGGTTGAAAAACATAAGGCACTGGCGAAAATCGTCGGTGAAGACCCCGCCGTCCTGGCCTTTTCCCATTCCGTCGGCGTGACCGGCAGCAACCAGACCATCGCCAACGGGCGCTTCTGGATTTCCTTGAAACCGCGCAGCGACCGGGATGTGTCGGTCAGCGATTTCATCGACCGGCTGCGACCGAAACTGGCGAAGATTCCCGGCATCGTGCTGTACCTGCGCGCTGGCCAGGACATCAACCTCAGTTCCGGCCCAAGCCGCAGTCAGTATCAATATGTGCTCAAGAGCAACGACGGGCCGTTGCTCAACACCTGGACTGAGCGCCTCACCGAAAAACTGCGCGCCAACCCGGCATTCCGCGACCTGTCCAACGACCTGCAACTGGGCGGCAGCGTCACCCATATCGACATCGACCGCAGCGCCGCCGCGCGTTTCGGCCTGACCACCGCCGATGTCGATCAGGCTTTATACGACGCATTCGGACAGCGCCAGATCAGCGAATTCCAGACCGAGATCAACCAGTACAAGGTGATTCTCGAACTGGACGCCAAGCAGCGCGGCAAGGCCGAAAGCCTGGCGTATTTCTATCTGCGCTCGCCACTGACCGGCGAGATGGTGCCGCTCTCGGCGCTGGCCAAAGTCGCGGCGCCGACCATGGGGCCGCTGTCCATCAGCCACGACGGCATGTTCCCGGCAGCCAACCTGTCTTTCAACCTGTCCAAAGGTGTCGCGCTGGGCGACGCGGTGCGCATGCTGGATCAGGCCAAGACCGAAATCGGCATGCCGGCTTCGATCATCGGCAACTTCCAGGGCGCGGCGCAGGCGTTCCAGAGTTCGCTGGCCAACCAACCCTGGTTGATCCTCGCGGCGCTGGTGGCGGTGTACATCATTCTCGGTGTGCTGTACGAAAGCTTCGTGCATCCGCTGACGATCATTTCCACCTTGCCCTCGGCGGGGATCGGCGCGCTGTTGATGCTGTGGCTGATGGGCCAGGACTTTTCGATCATGGCCTTGATCGGCGTGGTGCTGCTGATCGGTATCGTCAAGAAGAACGGCATCCTGCTGGTGGACTTTGCCCTTGAAGCGCAACGCGAACGCGGGCTCACCCCCGAGGCCGCCATCTACGAAGCCTGCCTGACGCGATTCCGCCCGATCATCATGACCACCCTCGCCGCCTTGCTCGGCGCGTTGCCGCTGATGCTCGGCTACGGCGTCGGCGCCGAACTGCGCCAACCGCTGGGTATCGCCGTGGTCGGTGGCTTGCTGGTCAGCCAGGCGCTGACGCTGTTCACCACCCCGGTGATCTACCTGCAGCTTGAACGTGTATTCCATCGGCGCAAGCCGGAACCCGTCACGCAACCCAAGCGCGCACTGGCGATGTCCGAATGAAGACTTTTCAGAGCACCCGGATGCTGGAACCTGTAGGAAACCTGCGTTCAGTGAGGTGCTGCCCATGCGCGTCCTGATTATCGAAGACGAAGAAAAGACCGCCGACTACCTGCATCGCGGCCTGACCGAACAGGGTTACACCGTCGATCTGGCCCGGGAAGGCATCGAAGGTTTGCACATGAGCCTGGAGAGCGATTACGACGTGATCATTCTCGACGTCATGCTGCCCGGTCTGGACGGTTTCGGTGTGCTGCGGGCTCTGCGCGCGCGCAAGCAAACTCCGGTGATCATGCTCACCGCGCGGGAACAGGTGGACGACCGGATTCGCGGCCTGCGCGAAGGCGCTGACGATTACCTGGGCAAACCCTTTTCCTTTCTGGAACTGGTCGCCCGCCTGCAAGCCCTGACCCGCCGCACCAGTGCCCATGAGCCTGTGCAAATCAGCATCGCCGATCTGTGGATTGATCTGATCAGCCGCAAGGCCACCCGCGCCGGCACGCGTCTGGATCTGACCGCCAAGGAGTTTTCGTTGCTCAGCGTGCTGGCGCGGCGGCATGGGGAAATCCTCTCCAAGACGTCGATTGCCGAGATGGTCTGGGACATCAATTTCGACAGTGACGCCAATGTCGTCGAAGTCGCGATCAAACGTCTGCGGGCCAAGCTGGACGGGCCGTTCGATCAAAAACTGCTGCACACCATTCGCGGCATGGGCTACGTACTGGAGAACCGCAGTGAAAGCTGACTCCATCGCGCTGCGCCTGAGCGGCATGTTTGCGCTGGTCGCCTTGCTGGTCTTCACCCTGATCGGCTGGGCGTTGTATTTGCAAGTCGACAAAGGCCTGGGTTTGTTGCCCGAAGCGGAAGTCGATGCGCGCTACAGCGTGCTGGAATCAGCCGTCAACCGCTTCGGCACGCCGGAGCATTGGGTCAAGATCAACGCCAAGCTCAAATTGCTCAGCGAAGAAGACAAGCGTCTGCACTTCTGGGTGGTCAGCGATAACCCTGCTTATGAATTCGGCAATCCTGACGCGGAGATTCGCGCGTTCGCCAATGGCCCGCTGGGCATGCGCGATTTAAAGCTGAGCGGCCACGAGTTTCCGTTCAAGGTGCTGGTCAGTCAGTTTGCCGCCAAGGATCAACGCCCGCCGTTGCGTTTTCTCATCGCCATCGACACCGAGACCTTCTGGCAAACCCAGCACTCGCTGTTGATCGCCCTGATCAGCCTCGCGGCGGTCGGCATCGCGCTGGCTTCGCTGCTGGGTTATTGGGTGGCGCGCATTGGCCTGCGGCCCTTGACCAGCCTGTCGCTGGAGGCACAGAAACTCGCCCCGCCGCGCCTTTCCGGCCGCCTGCAACTGTCGCCGCTGCCACCGGAATTGAACCAGTTCGTCACCTCGTTCAATTCGACGCTGGAGCGCGTCGAGCAAGCCTATTCGCGCCTGGAGTCGTTCAATGCGGACGTGGCCCATGAACTGCGTTCGCCGTTGACCAACCTGATCGGCCAGACTCAGGTCGCACTCACGCGTGGCCGCTCGGCTGAACATTATTTCGAAGTCCTGCAATCCAATCTCGAGGAACTGGAACGCTTGCGCTCGATCATCAACGACATGCTGTTCCTGGCGAGCGCCGATCAGGGCAGCAAGGTCACCGAACTGACCTGCGCGTCCCTGGCGCAGGAGGTTGCGACCACGCTGGATTATCTGGACTTCATCCTCGAAGACGCTCAGGTGCAGGTGCAGGTCAATGGCGATGCCAGCGTGCCCATCGAAAAGGCCCATCTGCGCCGGGCCTTGATCAACCTGCTGCACAACGCCGTGCAGCACACCGGGCCCGGACAAGTGATCCAGGTCGATATCGTCGAACACCTGGAACACGTGAGCATTGAAGTGGCCAATCCGGGCAGTGAGATTTCCGAGGAACATTTACCCAAACTGTTCGAACGCTTCTATCGGGTGGACGCTTCGCGCAGCAACAGCGGCGCCAATCATGGCCTGGGCCTGGCCATCGTCAAGGCAATTGCCCTGATGCACGGCGGCACGGTATTTGTGCGCAGCCAGGCCGGCTTGAACACGTTCGGGATTAATTTGCCTCTGAGTTTGGGCACCTGAAGAACCGAGCCATCCGGCGGTTGGTGTTGCTTGCTATCCATATGAGGTTATAAATACCTGACCTGCTATCACCTTTAATGCCGATCATTTAAGAAATTACAGTCAATACAACAGCTTAAGTCTGATCAGCTTTCCATCGAGCGTTCGCCGTGCAATGACTGCTCCTTTGCCCAAGCTAAAATTACGAAAAAAATGGCGCCGACCGGAAATTATTTTGATCTGCGGAAGCGTCGTCGCGGTAGTGACGCTGTTACTCATCATCATTTCGCTGCTGAGTCGAGAACACCGCGAGGCCAATGAGAACGCCGCACGCGCTGCTTCCAATATCGTGCGGCTGATTGACGCCGATGTGTTGCGCAATGCCGAGCTTTACGACACCTCGCTGCAGGGCATGATCAGCGCCTGGCAGCATCCCGGGCTGATGAATATTTCCCCGGAACTGCGCCATCTGGTGCTCTTCGACCGGTTTACCTCTGCGCGCTTCAAGGGTGATCTGCTGTTGCTGGACCAGGACGGTTATATCCTCGCCGACTCCACGTCCGTTGAGCCCCGAACTGAAAACGTGTCTGACCGACCGCACTTTCAGAACCATGCCAAAGACCCTTCACCTGACATGAAAGTTGATGGCCCCTTCAAAACCCGCTGGGGTTTCAAGGACTGGTGCATCAGCTTCAGCCGACGCATGTCGGCCCCCGATGGCACCTTCCTGGGCATCGCCAGCGGTGCCATGCGCCTGGTTTATTTCAAGCAGCTGTTTCTCACGCTGGACATCGGGCCGGACAGCAACATCAATCTGTTCAACACCAACGGTCTGCTGCTGGCGCGCCATCCCGAGCTGGATGGCCAGGATCTGATCGGCAAGGATTTGAGCCAGTCGCCCAACTTTCAGCGCATTCTCCGGGAAGGCAGTGGCAGTTTTATCAGCGTCTCATCCCTGGACAAAAAGCAGCGCCTGTATACGTTTTCCCATGTCGGCAACCTGCCGCTGATCGTCGTCGTCGGGCAGTCGGTCGATGAGGTGTATGCCATCTGGCGACGCAATGCGCTGCTGGTCGGGCTGGCGACAAGCGTGCTGTGCCTCGGGATTTTTGGCCTGGCCATGCTGCTGCGCCGGGAACTGGGCCTGCGTCGGCATGCGGAGACCGAACTCAAAATACGCGCCGAGACCGACGCGCTCACCGGACTGGCCAACCGGCGCAAGCTGGACGAGGTTTTCCGGGCCGAATGGCTGCGGGCCATGCGCTCAGGCAAACCGCTGGCGGTGCTGATGATCGATGTGGATAACTTCAAAGCCTTCAACGAACGTCATGGGCATCATGGCGGCGATGAGGTGTTGCGCAATGTTGCCCTGGCGATTGAGCGCAATCTGCGCAGACCCAGTGATTTCGTGGCACGTTACGGCGGCGAAGAGTTTGTCGTAGCGCTGCCTGAAACCGACATTGACGGGGCCAGACTCCTGGCCGAAAAAATCCGCCAGGGCGTCCAGGCCCTGCCCGCCTATGGAGGCGATACACAAGCCAGTCACCATCAGCATCGGCATCGCCTGCACGGTGGTGAGCAGCGAAGTGTTGCTGCGGGACTTGCTCGATGCGGCGGACAAGGCGCTGTATCAGGCCAAGGATCTGGGACGTAATCGGGTGGAGGCTTGCGAGTTGTAAGCGCGATTTGCAAGACCGTAGGACCGGCTTTAGCCGGGAGGGCGATTGGCGCTCTCGCGACTAAAGTCGCTCCTACGGTCGCTCCTACGGACCTTCGCGGGCTAGCCTCGCTCCAACGATTCCCCATTCAACCCAAGAAATCCCGGGCAATAAAAAACGCCAGACTGGCTGGCGTTTTTTGTATTGAACCGGCCGCCCACTCGTCAGTGGGCAGGCGCAGCTCAATCTCAGCTGGCAGCGCGGGCGCTGTCACGCAGGGCTTTTACTTTGTCGTGGTTGGCTTGCACGCCATCCAGCTGCTTGCGGATCAGACCAGTAACATTCGCAGGCAGGTTCTTCTCAGTTGCCTTCTGCAGAGCTTCTTTGTAAGCCTTCAACGCTACGTCTTCGCCACGCTCAACTTCGTTGAGGATAGCGACGTCATCCTTGCCGGTCAGAGTCGACTTCAAGTCAACCCATGCGCGGTGCAGAGTGCCGCTGACGCTGGAAGAGGTTTCCGGGTCGCCGCCCAACGCACGCACTTCAACTTGCAGTTCACGTACGGCAGTCGCGATTTCAGCGGAACGGCTCAGGAAGAACGCCTTGACCGCAGGGTTCTTGATGTCTTCGGCGCTGGTCTGAAAACCTTTCTCGCCATCTTTGCTGGTTTCGATCAGGTCATTCAGGATGGAGATCGATTCTTTATTGATATCAGTCATTTGATATTTCCTTAATGGCAGGTTGATACGAAAGTGTCTTCTGCTTAGGTAATTGCAGTCAGCGTGCCAGCTTTTTGGTTCTTATTATTCCTATATTTATCAATGACTTATTGAAATCACCATACAGACGCGTCGTGATTTATGCATGAACTGTCCTTTGGCCTGCATGCAGAATGCACGTATCGTATTGGCTTGGACGCAATGACAAGGGGGCTCGGCCTTGAACCCGGAAAAACTCAAACTGTTGGTGACGCGCGAGATGCCGTTCGGCAAATACAAGGGTCGGCTGATTGCCGATCTGCCGGGGCAATACCTGAACTGGTTTGCCCGGGAAGGCTTCCCGAAAAGCGAACTCGGCGGTCTGCTGGCGTTGATGCAAGAGATTGATCATAACGGCCTGTCCGAGTTGCTCGACCCCCTGCGCACGCGACCGCGTCAATTCAAAGAAGGCTGACCACAAGCGAGACGGCAATGGACCATGCACCGGTAAACCCTGCGGTACTGCAACAGGCGCGCGATGAGGCTTTCTGGGCCGACATCGCTGGGCGCTATGACGTCGAGCCCGGCCCGATCAATCTGGAATACGGCTATTTCGGGCGCATGACCCGCGAGGTGCTGGAAGATTATCGGCGCAACATCGATTACGTGAACCGCAGCAACTCGGTGTACGTGCGTCGCCGGTTCGACGAAATCGACAGCCAGATCATTCACGGCCAGTTGGCGGATCTGGTGCAGGTGCGGCCGGAGGAAATCGCCATCACCCGCTGCGCCACCGAATCCCTGCAATCGCTGATTCGCAACTACAACCAGTTGCAGCCGGGCGATCAGGTGCTGATCAGCGATCTCGACTATATCAGCGTGCAAACGGCGATGCGCTGGCTGGCCAGGAACCGTGGCGTCGAGGTCATTGAAATCAATCATGTCCATCCGGCCAGCTACGAATCCCTGCTCAACAGCTACCAGACCGCCTTCGAGCGCTACCCGCGCCTCAAACTGATGGCGCTGACCCACGTCACCCATCGCACCGGTCTGGTAATGCCGGTGCAGGCGATTGCCGCGCTGGCCAAGGCTTGCGATATCGACGTGATTCTCGATGGCGCCCATGCCTTGGGCCAACTGGATTTCCGGCTCGATGACCTGGGCGTCGCGTTTGCCGGTTACAACTTGCAGAAATGGATGGGCGCGCCACTGAGCCTGGGCTTTATCTATGTCGCGCAGGAGCGGCTGGGATCGATTGATGCGGACATGGGCGATACCCGTTACGGCAAAGACAACATCCTTGGGCTGGTGCCTTATGGCACGCCGAATATTCCGGCGTGGATGACGTTACCCAAGGTTTTCGAGGAGCATCGGGCGATGGGTGGCTCGCTCGCCAAAGGCGCACGGCTGAGCTACCTGCGCGACCTTTGGGTCAAGCCGGCTCGGGAACTGGAAGGCGTGGAAATACTGACGCCGGACGATCCGCGGCTGTATTGCGGGATCACGTCTTTGCGCTTTACCCGACATGCAGATCAAGAGCGCATGGCGCAGCGTTTGCTCGACGAGCACAACCTGTTCAGCGTAGCGCGGGAAGGATCGGTCTGCGGACCCTGCATTCGCATCACGCCGGGGTTCAGCAGCCCTGCTGCGCATATGCAGCTGCTGACTGACGCGTTGCGCATACTGGCGTGAAAAAAACGGTGCGCCGGACCAGGGCGCACCGTAAAGCCAACAACAAACGATTAACCGATTTGACGCAAGCACCCGTAGGACCGGCTTCAGCCGGGAGGAGGTCGGTGCTTCAAACAGATATGCTCCAGAGCACCCTGCTCCCGGCTGAAGCCGGTCCTACAGTCGGACGTTCACGACTTAGTCAAACAACGCCATCGCCTGCGCCGTTGCTTCCTGGATGCGGTTCCAGTCGCCATTCTTGACCCACGCGTTGTCAATCATCCACGTACCGCCAACGCACATGACGTTGGGTTGCGCCATGTAGCTCTTGAGGTTGTCCGCGTTGACGCCGCCGGTTGGGCAAAAGCGCACTTCCGTGAACGGACCGCCAAGGGCTTTGATGGCTGCGACGCCGCCGCTGATTTCCGCCGGGAACAATTTGAAACGGCGATAACCCATGGCGTAGCCGATCATGATTTCCGAGGCGCTGCTGATGCCGGGCAACAAGGGCAGCGGGCTGTCGAGGGCCGCTTCCAGCAAATCTTGCGTACTGCCTGGCGTGACGATGAATTGCGAACCGGCCGCTTCGGCGTCCGCCAGCATGTTGCGGTCCAGGATCGTACCGGCGCCGACACACAGCTCAGGACGCTGTTCGCGCAGGATACGAATGGCGCTCAGGCCAAAGGCCGAACGCAGGGTAACTTCCAGCGCTGTCATGCCGCCCGCTGCCAGCGCGTCCGCCAACGGCAGGACATCCTGATCACGCAGAATGGTGATCACCGGCAAAATCTTTGCCTTGGCGCAGAGTTCATCGATCTGGGAAATCTTGTTCGCCATGCTGTTGAGCGGCTGATTGTTTTCGACTGTTTTCATGGCGGCGGATCCTTTGCTTATGGGCACCAGTAAATCTCAAGGGAGGAGTCAAGGAAGGCGCGAACCGGCATTTCGGCGAGGTCATCACCGGCCAGGGCCGCGCGCAGGGTGTCGAGTTTGGCCTGGCCGGAAACCGACAGGATCGGCAAACGCGCCGAAGCCAGCAGTCGGCGAGTCATGGTCAGGCGCTGATGCGGCACGGTCGGCGCCAGCATCGGCAAGCAACGACGTTCGCCATCCAGCCGCAAGGCTTCACTCAGGTTCGGGCTCTTGGGAAACAACGACGCGGTGTGCCCGTCATCACCCATACCCAGAATCAGTACGTCGATGGGCGGCAACTCGGCCAGGGCCTGATCGGCAGCATCAGCCGCTTCTTCAAGGCTTTGGGCGACGCTGTACAAACCGAGGAACTTCGCCTTGGCCGCCGGGCCTTGCAGCAGATAGCGCTGCAACAGGCCGGCGTTGCTGTCGGCATGCTCGACCGGCACCCAGCGCTCGTCAGCCAGGCTGACCACGACTCTGGACCAGTCCAGCGGCTGCTCGGCCAGGTTCTGAAAGAAAGCCACCGGGCTGCGACCGCCGGAAACCACCAGGGTCGCGACGCCATTACTGCTGATGGCCGCTTTCAGTTGCTCAGCCACGTTAGCTGCCAGCTCACTGGCCAGCAGCGCAGGATTATCGAACTCGCGAGCGACTAAGCCCGCTGGCAGTTCAAGGTCACATATCGCCATACCACGATCTCCCGTCACGAGTAATCAATGCAATGGAGCTCATCGGGCCCCACGATCCGGCGGCGTAAGGCTTGGGCGCATCGCCTGCCTTTTTCCAGCCGGCGATCAGCTGATCGCACCATTGCCATGCGTACTCAATTTCATCTTTGCGAACAAACAGGTTCTGATTGCCGCGCATTACTTCCAGCAACAACCGCTCATACGCATCGGGGACGCGCGCGCTGCGGTAGGTGTCGGAAAAATTCAGTTGCAGTGGGCCGCTGCGCAACTGCATGCCTTTATCCAGGCCTTGGTCCTTGGTCATCACTTGCAAGGAAATGCCTTCATCCGGCTGCAAACGAATGATCAGGCGATTGCTGATCTGCATGCGCTGCTCGGGGGCGAAGATGTAGTGCGGCGGCTCTTTGAAGTGGATCACGATCTGCGACAGCTTGGCCGGCATGCGCTTGCCGGTACGCAGGTAGAACGGCACACCGGACCAGCGCCAGTTGCGAATGTCGGCACGCAGGGCCACGAAGGTTTCCGTATCGCTCTGGGTATTGGAGTTTTCTTCCTCCAGATAACCGGGCACTGGCTTGCCTTCGCTGTAACCGGCGATGTATTGGCCGCGCACAACTTGAGTGGCCAGACGTTCCGGCGTGAACGGTGCCAGCGCCTTGAGCACTTTGACCTTCTCGTCACGGATACTGTCAGCGGACAGGTCGCTGGGCGGGTCCATGGCAATCAGGCACAGCAACTGCAGCAAGTGGTTCTGGATCATGTCGCGCAGTTGCCCGGCCTGATCGAAATAGCCCCAACGGCCTTCGATACCGACCTTTTCCGCGACAGTGATTTCCACGTGGGAAATGTGATTCTGGTTCCACTGGGTTTCGAACAGGCTGTTGGCGAAACGCAGGGCGATCAGGTTCTGGACGGTGTCCTTGCCCAGGTAATGGTCGATGCGATAGACGCGGGTTTCCGGCAGGAACTGCGCCACCGCATCGTTGACCCGCCGCGAGGACGCCAGGTCATGACCAATAGGCTTTTCCAGCACCGCGCGGGTGCGCTCGGTCAGGTTGACCGAGGCGAGGTTTTCGCAGATCGCGCCGTACACTGACGCCGGCGTAGCGAAGTAGGCGATCAGGACCTGCGCATCACCCACACGCTCGGCCAGCGCCACGTAATCCTCGGCCTTGAGGAAATCCACGTGCAGGTAACTCAGGCGAGCCTGAAAACGCTCCACGTTCTCAGGCTCAAGTTCAGCCTCCGGAACAAAGCGGCGCAGGGATTTATCGATGTATGCCAAATGCTGCTGTTCGTCGCCCGGTTCGCGCGCCAACGCGAGGATTCGCGTATCGGCATGCAGCAATCCAGCGCGGTCGAGTTGATAAAGGGCCGGGAACAGCTTGCGCACTGCCAGGTCGCCCAAGGCGCCAAACAAGGCGAAAGTGCACGGTTCAACCGTAATCGAGAGCATAATGTTGGTTCTTTTATCAAGTTAGGCTACAAATACCTTTTTTAAAGGCGTTACTCAAGGCCAAATGTAGTAATAACCACAACATTCCGTCTAAAACCATATTCCAGTGGTGATCAACACAGGCCCTCAGTACGATAGGCCACCTTTGCTACAGGCTAAAGGGCCTCGTGATAGCTCAAGCAAAAACCTGAGCAAAACAGCCGCGACAAGGACTTTGAATGGACCGCACAAGAAATCTTCTGGAGATGATCCAGAGCCGACTCGAAGAGCTGAACAAGGCTGAGCGCAAAGTCGCCGAAGCGATTCTGCTCAATCCGCAGCAAGCGACCCGTTTCAGCATTGCGGCGCTGGCCCAGGCCGCCAACGTCAGCGAGCCGACGGTCAATCGCTTTTGCCGCTCATTCAGCGTCAGTGGCTATCCGGAACTCAAGTTGCAGCTGGCGCAAAGCCTGGCCAGCGGTGCCGCGTACGTGAGCCGCGCGGTCGAGGCGGATGACGATACCGAGGCCTATACCCAGAAGATCTTCGGCAGCGCCATCGCCTCGCTGGACAGCGCCTGCCAGCAACTGGACCCCGCGCTGATCAGCAAGTCCGTGGACATGCTGATTCAGGCCCGGCAGATTCACTTCTTCGGCCTCGGGGCGTCGGCGCCGGTCGCGCTGGACGCGCAGCACAAGTTCTTTCGCTTCAACCTGGCGGTCACCGCCCACGCGGATGTGTTGATGCAGCGCATGATTGCCTCAGTGGCGCACACCGGGGAACTGTTCGTGATCATTTCCTACACCGGCCGCACCCGGGAACTGGTCGAAGTGGCGCGCATTGCCCGCGCCAACGGCGCTTCGGTGCTGGGCCTGACGGCGGCGGGCTCGCCCTTGGCCAAGGCCAGCACCGTCAGCCTGAACATTCCGCTGCCGGAAGACACCGACATCTATATGCCGATGACCTCACGGATCATCCAGTTGACCGTGCTCGACGTGCTCGCCACCGGCATGACCCTGCGCCGAGGCGTCGACTTCCAGCCGCACCTGCGCAAGATCAAGGAAAGCCTGAACGACAGCCGCTATCCGGTTGAGGATCAGGGTTAGCAGCCGTAGGAGCCGTAGGAGCCGTAGGAGCGACTTTAGTCGCGAGGGCGTCAATTCTCTCCCCGCTGAAGCCGGTCCTACAGGTTTTGCGCACCGTCAATGCACCAGATAAGCCTGCAAACTCAACTCGGCGCGCTCGCCTGGCGCCAGGCTCAGGCTTTCGCTGCCGCCTGACGCGGCCTCGACGCAAACAAATCCGCCCGCTTCGCTGCCCGCCACGCCCATCAACGGCCGATTGCCGGGATGCCAGATCACCGTGTTGGCGCTGTCGCCCGTATCGATACCCAAGCGCCGTTGCCAGGCTTGATCCTGTAACTGCAACGGACCGGTATGATCGAACACCCGCTGACAGCCGCCCGCCACGCGCAAATCGCCTTCTTGCTGACATGCCTGTCGGCTGAGCTGATCGTAGCCCTGCGCGCCATCCAGGCCTTCCAGCGCGACTTCCTGCACATCGCTGATCCGCCAGTAAGCGTGCAGCGCCTGGCTGAACTGGCAGGGTTCGCTGTCCTGATGCCGGGTAGTCAAACGCAATTCCATGCCCTGCCCCAACTCGGCGTGCAGGTCGGCTTGCCAGTCCCACAGTTGCAGCCGCCAATGCAGGCTCACGCCCGCGTCGCTTTCCCGGCTGTCGATCAGTTTCCAGTCCAGCAGCCGCGCCCAACCGTGCGCCGGCCATACGCCTTCGCTCGGATGACGGCCATACCATGGCCAGCAAACCGGAACGCCGCCGCGAATCGCACCCACTTGTGGCCAATGCGACGCACACCACAACCAGGGCTTCTGACCTCGCGGCTGAAAATGCAGCAACTGGCCACCCTGTCGACTGAACACCGCCTCACATTGCGGGTGATCGATGATCAGCACGTCACGCAACTGATAACGCTCCCACTCGAACGTCGGCCTGGATCGCCTGGATTTAAAGAATCGCTGCAACGGATGCTCCAGCATCCCCGCTTCCTTGATGGTCATTGCTGTCCCGAAAAAATGTTTTCTACGACCGTAGGACCGGCTTTAGCCGGGAGCGCGCGCTCCCGGCTAAAGCCGGTCCTACGGCATGAATTGAGTCCAGAAAGCCACCCAAAAAAAACGGGCGGCCAGGCCGCCCGTAAAGCACCACACGACCCTTGATCGTTGTTAAAACTTGGTCTGCAGTTTGATACCGGCCACCAGCGCGTTATCAACCTGATCGACACCGCCCGGAGACTTGATGTACTGCAGGTTGGGGCGAATGGTCAGCCAGTCAGTGACGTGCACGCCGTAGTAGATCTCGGAGTTGTACTCGCTTTTCTGGATCGGCAGATAGCCTGGGTTGTCGTAGTCGTCGATACCATTGACGGCGTTGATCTGCTTCGCACGGTCCCGCACGTCTTCGTTGACGTGAATGCGCGAAACACCGATGCCGATGTCATCCTTCGGACGCGCGGCGAACGGGCCTTTGAAGACCATACCGACCTGCAGGAAGTTGTCGACGAAGTTGGTGTCTTTGTCATGCACGGTTGCGTTGGCAAACAGGCTCAGGCCTCGGGACTGATCGCCGTCGAAGTTCATGATCTTTTGCTGCGCCACGACCCACCAGCCAGTCTTCTCGCTGCGCGACTTGAACTGGCCGCCGGTCAGGCCTTGTGGCTGGCCGTTACGATCCTCGTAGACATCGTCAG
>Ga0247730_1000845_pt1 | contig 19172 bp, 21 predicted proteins | sample UWRJL073202C2_FD_180959 | JGI IMG/M metagenome (GOLD analysis project Ga0247730, IMG submission 180959) | Plant litter microbial communities from Arlington Agricultural Research Station in Wisconsin, United States - UWRJ-L073-202C-2 | ecosystem: Environmental > Terrestrial > Plant litter >... | reverse complement strand
TCCCCGAGAAGCAGAGCCGCGAGAAGACGTGCCTGACCATCCGACCGAAAGATTGGCGCGAGCAGCGGGGCCTCAGTTCTCATATAACCGAGGTTATCCTCCATTATATTGACAGTCAACGTTCGCATCGATTGATCGAGGACTCACGTCCACTGAGGTCCCATCCGTGCGTTCAACTCATCCCGGGTCATGCCGATTGACGGGTCGGCCTGAAGTTCAGCCGCTCGAGACTGCACGAGGATCTTGTGCTCTTCGGCCGCGTTAATCGGATCACTCTCCTCCTCCGTGGCGATAGCGGCGATGCGCCAGCGAGGTACGCCACGCTCAGTCACCACGACAGACCTCTCAGCGTCGGCCACTGCCAACACCTTCGCTGTCTGCCGGTGGAGCTCGCTCTTGGTCACGGACTTCATATCCGCAACGCTACGAGACCCCGCCGACATCGTGGGGTCGACCTGCCAGCGGGCAGAGGCCTCTCTGAAGATCGGGGCAGCTGGGGCCTCAAGCCGCTCTTACTGCTTGACCCAGTCGGAACACCCGGAGAGCTCAAGGAATTGTCCGTCCGAGACAGTCAGAATCCCCGGGCCGGAGATGTTGTTGTTATCCACGATGCTGTCGATGCCGCCGTCGGTGTCGCGAAGGACTGCGTAGTAGCACTGAGCCCCGCCCTTGGTCTTGTACATGCCAGGCTTGATATCTTTACCGACCTCGTATATTCCGTCGCCAGCGACCGTGTTCGACTCGATGTCCTTCTCTACGATGCCGACCTTCTTTTCGCGCTTGGCGACAGCCTTCGCGTCAGCAAGAACTTGGGACTCATCGTCCTTGAGTGTCTGCTCGCGGGTGTCTAGCGCGGCCTCCCGATCGTCCACCTTGGCCACGGCGTCTTTCATGGGCTCGAGTTCCTCGGTCAGAGCGTCTCGCGCATCTGTGAGCGAACCCTGTTTGTCTTGCGAAGACTCGTACTTCGACGAAAGGGCCTTGTACTCAGAGCTGTCCTCGACACTGCCGGAGCCGGCCGCTGCGGCACCGAGGACTAGTCCGACGAGTCCTGCCGCAACACCGACGAACCACTTCTTCTTGTAGAAGGGCGAAGATGGGCCAGAAGACTGCTTGCGCTTGGATGCACCCGAGGCCGACGCGGCCGGAGGCCGAGGCATGGCCGCAGATGCTGCGTCGTCCGGCCGCTCAGAGCCTCGCACCTTGTCTGTCCACCGCGCACCGTCCCACCAACGCATGTCGCCACTTGCATCTGGGTACCAGCCAGCGGTTGCTTGTTGATCAGTCATGACGTTCCCTCCCAGGTCCGCACGCCAACCTAGGTGCGGCAGGCACCCTGCGTCAGCGAATGGCGAGGAACCATCCTTCCGAACCACACAAGGCCCGAAGTAAGCCCGAGTGCGACGGTTCTGCCTGCTTTAATCGCGCGACCCGGCCGATCTATTGATCGAGCAGTTTGGCCTTATGGCCAGCGAACTCTTCCTCGGTCAAGATCCCTTTGTCCCGGAGCCCGGCCAGACGGATCAGTTGATCAGCCAGGTCAGGGACGTTCTGAGGCGCGAGTACCTGCACGACAGGGGCGGCGGGCGGCGCGAGGATCAGGGCTTGAATCGCGTTCTTGAACTGCATCGCTTGAGCATGCGCAAAGCGAAACTCGATGTTGTTCCCTGTCGCATAAACGGTCACCTTGGTATTGATGATGCCGTCCTTCTTGGCGCCGACTGACGAGACCGCCCGGATCGGCGTGACCTCGGAATCCTGCTTGACGTTCGACCATGACGCCATCGACGAATGTTTCACTCGCTCGATGCGATCGGGCCACAGTGTGACCGTCGCGTTGCGTCCTGATTCGTGACTTTGACCCACAAAAAGGGGGCCACTCACACTTGAGCTATTGCCGAAATTCCGCGCGCTAGCGACCTGAGCCCTGGCCCCACGTTCGGCGGACTTCTCCTTCTGTTCGGCGACCATCTCACTCAGCTCTTGGCTTCGAGCCGGACGACCTCCCGATGCTTCGTGAGCCGTCGAATCCACCCCGAGTTCCGCATGGTGTTGGATCACAGCAAGAAGCCACTCGTGAAGTTGCTGAAAGATCTCACTCTTCTTGGATGTGAAGAGGACGGTGTCCATGTTGGAGGCTGCCAAGGCGAGTCCGAGTTCGGGTGCGTCGCTTCCGTTGAGACCGAGCGTCAAGTGCCCGTTCCTCACGCGGGTCGCAGGAACCAGCCGCACGGCCGATATCGCCGCCAGCGGGATTATGCGGGGAGCCCCCTTACCAAAGTTGACTTTGGCGACCACGCCCTCACGGGTGATGGTCAACGTGGATGCCTCCATGTCGGCGACGATTTGTCCGTTGTAACCCTCGTACCTCATGTGCATCTCGTCTCGTGGAGCGCCTAGTCCGGCGGGAAGGGAGTCAGTGGAACACAACCGCGTGCACTGAGAAGAAGTATGAGAGACCTGCGAGAGCTACGGGCACGTCTCGCTGAGCTTGACGGCCGTCAGGTTGACCAACTCCGCCAAATCGAACGTTTCGCCGGGCGCCTGGTCTTGCGAGCAGACCTGCCAGTTGCTGTCGAGCATCTGGAAACGGCCCCGACCTGTCGCATCGTCCTGGCTCAAGATGTAGCTGCCCCGGGACTGGAGCTCGTCTTGTGCCTCCTGAAGATTCATACCGACGACGTTCGGCATGACGAACGTGTCCTCGGCGCTGGTGTCCGCTTCCTCCTCAGCCACCGGCTCGACTTCAGGTTCCTCGGTCGCCTCGTCAGTCGGTTCAGGCTCCGGGGCGGGTGCTGCAGCTGTTGTCTCCTCAACAACCGCCGACGACGTGTCGGATTCGCTCGCACAGGCGCTTAGTGTCACCAGCATGAGAACGGCGGCGGTTGCCATTACGATTCTGTTCACGGCAGATCTCCAGTTCAGTCGCGGCGAGGCTAGCAGCGTTGAGTCAGCCCCGAGGGCGAACGGAGAAGTAGCAAGAGACAGATCGTCTGCGCCGCGTTACGACGTGCGGCCATAGGACAAGCAACGACTCCCCTCGCCCACCAGGCTCTTCAGAATCAAGCGAAGAGCTGACGGTTGGGCGAACCCGAAAGAACTGGCATGTCTTGCGGATCGCAGTTGCGACGTTTCCCTGACGGACGTGCCTCCACGTGAGACTGTTTGAGCTCCAATCTCACGTGGGGAAGCATGCGTTTACTACTCAATATCCTTTGGCTTGTCATTTCAGGATTCTGGATGTTCCTTGCATACATGCTGGTCGGCCTGCTGTGGTGCATCACCATCATTGGGATCCCGTTCGGCATCGCCTCGTTCAGGATCGGCTTCTTCGCCTTGTGGCCATTCGGCCGAACGGTTGTCAAGAAGCCGGGTGCTGGAGTCGCCTCCGGTATCGGAAACGTGTTCTGGTTCGTCCTCTCCGGTGTCTGGCTGGCGATTGGTCACGCGGTGCTCGGCGCCCTCCTCTGCGTCACCATCATCGGAATCCCGCTGGGACTAGCGAACTTCAAGATGATCCCCGTTTCGCTTCTGCCGCTAGGCCGGGACATCGTGCCGGTGGACACGTCACATCCGGCGTTCGTTTCTGGATGACTGACGGAGAGCGCTAGTCGCCGAAGGTTCTTTGGCCCTCACTTGGATTCGCGCCGAAAGCGTCTTCTGTCAGATGTGCTCAGCCGCGGATCTCACGGCGGCACCAAGGTCAGAGAACGCGACTACTCCTCCCGACAGAGATCGAACCCGGCTCAGACTCAAAGTTTTCTGGCCGAGTGCGCTCAGAATTAGTTTCGAGATGACGTAAAAGTCCCACTGGCTCACGTCAATGGGGTTGTAGGTGGCATGGTCAGTCGCCGTATTCACACAGAACACGTACACCTCTGCGTTGTACGTCTGCTCCGCTGCGTAATTCGCCTCGGGAGTCCATTTCTTACCTCGCAGGCCAGAGAACGTGATGGTCGAAACCCCACGCTGAGCCCATGCCTGCAAATACGCAGACGACTTGACCTCAATGGTGATTCCGTCCGGCGTGATGACATCGTGAGAGTGCCATTCGACACGGCTCTGCTTTGATTCGACCGCTCTGGCGACGAGGTATTCGGCGAGGTATCCGCGAAGGTTGTTGGTACGGAAATCACTCATGGCGAACCGCCAGAAGTCCGTCACGGTCCCGTCGATGCCTACGAATGGTTCGGATCCTGTCATGGGCTCAAGGGCGGGAGCGGCACTCCACTCGGTCTCAGGAACGTCTCGTTTACGGCTGGGTGGCCCAGGATCAAATGCTCCGGAGGCTGGCTCGATCATCACGCCAATCTAGGGGTAGAGCGACCCCTTGCCGACGAATGACTTGGGGCATCTCTCGCGTTCCAGTCGCATGCACGTCACAAGCGAGCAGGTTCGCGAACGATCCCGATAGCCTTGGAAGACCATGAGCATCGCCGACGACAACACCCCAGCGACCGGAGCCAACCCGATTCACGACCTGAGAGACTTCGTCAAGGAACGCGACTGGGCCCAGTTCCACTCCCCCGAGAACCTCGCCAAGAGCATCTCGATCGAGGCCGCTGAGCTGCTGGAGTGCTTCCAGTGGAACAACGAGTTCGACGTCGAGCGTGTCCAGGGAGAGCTTGCGGACGTCCTGACCTACTGCCACCTGCTGGCCGACCGTCTGGGCCTCGACGCGAACCAGATCGTCCTCGACAAGCTCGCCGTCACCCGCTCCAAGTACCCCGTCGCCAAGGCCTACGGTCGGAGCGACAAGTATGACGAGCTTTAGAGTCGACCAGGTCGCCTTCAGCGCCGCCGCCCTCGCAGACTGGGCGAAGAACGATCCGAAGCGCGCCAACTGGCCGGTCGTCTACACGATCGACGGCGGCAAGCGCGTCTACGTAGGTGAGTCGATCCACGCCGTGACCCGGATGAACCAGCACCTGTCGCGAGCGGAGCGGGCCCACCTCGACACGGTCCGGGTGGTGATCGACCCGACCTTCAACAAGTCCGCGTGCCTCGACCTCGAGGCCTTCCTGATTGCCTTGTTCGCCGGCGACGGCAAGTTCCAGGTCGACAACGCGAACGCGGGCCTCACCGAGTCCGACTACTACGACCGCGATCTCTATCGGGAGCAGTTTCGATCGATCTTTGATCACCTGCGGGCAGACGGTATGTTCGACGGCTCCATCTCGGAGATCGAGAACAGCGACCTGTTCAAGCTCTCCCCGTTCAAGACGCTCAACTACGACCAGCGCGTCGCTGTTGCCCAGATCGTCGAGCGACTACTCAAGGACCTACGGCTCGGCCAACCCAGCACCGCGGTGATCCAAGGCCAACCCGGCACCGGCAAGACCATCGTCGGGATCTACCTGATGAAGCTGATCAGCGACATCCAGCGCGCTGTTCCGCTCGAGGACGTCGACTCGGATGCGATCTTCTCGGGCTTCTTCACGCCCGAGAATGCTGCCCTCCTGTCGGACTTTCGCATGGGCCTCGTCATCCCGCAGCAGTCGCTGCGAGAGACCGTCGGCAAGGTCTTCAGGAAGACGTCGGGCCTCGACAGGAGCATGGTTTTCTCGCCGGCACAGGTCGGCAACAGTGACGAGTCCTTCGACCTGCTCATCGTCGACGAGGCGCACCGCTTGCAGCAGATCTCCGCGACGATGGGGCTCCGATCGTTCCGGCAGATCAACGTCCGTCTGTTCGGCGACGAGAACGTCGGCAACCAGCTCGACTGGATTCGCGCCAAGAGCGGACATCAGGTCTTTCTGCTCGACGCCGAGCAGAGCATCCGGCCCGGGTCGGATCTACCTGCGCCCGTCGTCCGCGAGCTTGAGCAGGAGGCAGCCGCGACCGGGAGGTCGTACTCCCTGAAGTCGCAGATGCGGGTCAAGGCCGGCGAGGACTACGTCGGTTACGTCCGGGGCATGCTGTCCTCGGACCCACCACCACGTGCCGACTACGCGGAGTACGACTTCAAGCTGTTCGACGACTTCGCGGAGATGCGCACGGCGATCATCGCTCGCAATGACGAGAGCGGTCTCGCGCGACTGCTGGCGGGCTACGCCTGGGAATGGGTCAGTAAGAACGACCCGTCGCGCTACGACATCGACATCGACGGCGAGAGACTCCAGTGGAACCAGACCGACAAGGACTGGGTCAGCTCGTCCACCTCGATCGACGAGGTCGGTTCGATCCACACGATCCAGGGCTACGACCTCAACTACGCCGGCGTCATCATCGGTCCGGACCTCCGATACGACAGCAAACGCGGCCGGCTCTACTTCGCGAGGGATTCGTACTTCGACAAGAAGGGCAAGCAGAACAACAAGATGCTTGGCGTCAACTACACCGACGACGACCTGCTCGCCTACGTCACCAATATCTATCGGGTCCTCCTCACGCGCGGCATCCGCGGAACGTACGTCTACGCGTGCGACCCCGAGCTTCGCGACTATCTGGCCGGCTTCATCCCGCCGGCCGAGGCCTCGTCCGCCTCGCCGCATTCGGCGAGCCCGGTCGCCGACATCGTTTACCCGCAGGACCCTCCGCCTGTGGATGGTGACTCGTTCCTGATCGAGCTGGGTGAAGCTGTGTCGCAGGATCCCGCGCCGAAAGACCTCTAACCCTTCTCGCGGCCCGGCAGCGGGCCACCCGCAAGAAAGGCCGCGTATACGTCACGCGCGTCATCATCAACGTCGTGCGACCGCGGCCCGTATCTGGCGTCCGTCTGATCGCGCTTCGGACCGGACAACCAGAATTGATCGCCGTTGTTCACATCGACGAAGTTGCTGTCAAAACCTTGCCACCGACGCAGTTCGCGGCCACGGAACCGAGCGGTCTTCCACGACCGGTTGAAGTCGACCCAACCGATCCATGACGGACCCTGATCAATGTCGAAGCCCGTCTTCTGCTGAATGAACATCACGCGCCTAGCCATGGGCCACATCCTTCTGGCAATTCTTTCGTCTCATCGACCGCGGCGGTTCAGAGCGCAGGATTCAAGAGAAGACTGTCGTTGCCGTCGAGCACGCGCAAGAAGTCAGCCTCAGTCATCAACTCGATGTCCTGCCCCTTGCCCTGAAGATCGAAGGCCTTTCGTACCTTGCCCGAATAATCGGCGCCAGGTCGAAGGTTGCCCGGGTTGAAACTTCCAAGCACGAGAACGTTGGTCCGCTTCGTGGTGTTCTCCTCTGGCTGGCCACCAGATCGGACGACCTCGTCCCAAGCCACCTGTCGCGTCATCGACATGAGCGCACCGGTGAAGACGACAACCCGGCCATAGCGGTAGCTATCCACATCGGCATCAGAGTTGGCATCGGCTGCAGTGAGCGCGTTACTTGAACCGTCTGGCGATGCACTGATCGATCCCGCGTAGATCCCCGAGCTCATCGTGCCGACCCGCACGCCGTGCAGAGCGGCAAGGCCGTGCACGTCAGCCACACCCCCTAGTGACGCCATTCCCCGCACGATGTCGACGACCGCACGAGCGTCGGCCAAGGCATCGTGATGGCCTTGGAGGACTACCCCGCACGCCTCGGTCACGAAGGGGAGCCGATAGGACGGAAGGGCGAAGGCACGACGAGCGATCACGAGCGTGCATAGGAACGTGAGCGAGGGCCATTCGATGCCGTCGGCCGCACACGCGAACCGAATCACACCGGTATCGAAGCCAGCGTTGTGGGCGACGACGACGTCATTGCCGATGTAGTCGACGATCTGTGGCAGGACAACGTTCCAACGCGGAGCATCGACAACCATCTCGGGGGTGATGCCATGCACACGGATGTTGAACGGATCGAATCGATCGACCTGCGCCGGCGGTCTGATGAGCCAGTGGCGTTGGTCGACGACGACTCCTCCGCGGACCTTGACCAGTCCCACGGAACATGGCGATCCTCGGTAAGAGTTCGCAGTCTCAAAATCGATCGCGGTGAAGTCAAGCGCTGAAGACCTCCACCGGCTCCGGTACGAAACGTTCTTGCAGGCCGGCTGGGAATTCTTCGATCACTGAGCTGCTTAGGTGCTCCGGCATGATCCACGGAGACTTCTTCGTCCGCGGATTGATGGAGCGCTTCCTACGTTCGGCTTCAGTGTCCAGCCAATCGGTCCACATACGGGCTACAAAGCTGGCGAGCTGGAATGCTCGCTGAGTCGACGCCTCTTCCTCGGGTGCGACGAACGAGTCGGGAAGCACGAGGTCTGTAAAGGCTGGACGCACAAGGTTCCTGTTCTTGGTCTTCTTCGCGTAAGCGTCGACTGCCTCGACAATCTGCCGGCGACGGCTCTCGATCTCAGAAGTAAGCGAACAGAGATCATCGACAGTCAGAGGGTTCGAACTGATCGGGAATCCATCAATCGTCGACCCCCCGGTCAGCACAACGAGCCGATCCCGGGTCAGCGCGTGAATCTTCACGAGCGCATCCCCGTCGTCTAAGTCGACCTTGACGGCATTGGTGTGATCAGCTCTGGTCGCGGAGAGATTCTGCTCGTCAGCCAGACTGCGGCGACATCGCCGTTGGGACAGTCATCAAGGACGGCGAACCCAAGCATGCTTCGATCCTTCAATCGGCGGCATGCTGTCGCACTACCGTGCCGGTGACGATATCGAGGCGGACCGTCACATATCGGTCTTTGACGAGATTCAGCGAGACGATCGCGGATCATTCGAGCAGCAGCCCGGAACGGAGACTGACATGGCCGGCCACATCGCGAAGCGCCCCAACGGAAAGTGGCGCGCCCGCTACCGCGACGAGAGCGGGCAGGAACGAACGCGACACTTCGACCGCAGAGTCGATGCTCAGTTCTGGCTCGACCAGATCATCGCCTCGGTCATCACCGGGACGTACGCCGACCCGAGGGCGGGACAGATCACGTTCGCCGCCTTCTACGACGAGTGGTCCGCGCGTCAGGTCTGGGTACCGGGCACCGTCGTCGCGATGGCCCTCGCGGCCAGGACCGTCCCTTTCAGCGACAAGCCGATGCGACAGATCCGCCGATCGGACATCGAGGTCTGGATCAAGTCGATGGACGCCAGAGGCCTCGCCCCCGGCACGATCAAGACCAGGTACGTCAACGTCCGATCCGTGTTCCGCGCCGCCGTCAAGGACAGGGTCATCGGCATGGACCCCACCGACGACGTCCGACTCCCCCGCCGACGTCGAGCCGATGCAGCCATCACCATCCCAGCGCCCGAGGACGTCGGCCTGCTGATGACCGTTGCCGACCCCCAGGTGCGCACCTTCATCGCGCTGTGCGCCTTCGCGGGTCTCCGTCTCGGCGAAGCCGCCGGCGTCCAGCTCGGCGACGTGGACTTCATCCGCAAGCAGTTGAAGGTCACCCGCCAGGTACAACGAGCACCTGACGCCTCGACCGACATCCGGGCACCGAAGTACGGATCAGAGCGAGTCGTCCATCTCGCCGACGGCGTCATCGATCTGATCGCCGAGCACGTCGCTGACATCGGAACAGCCGGCGACGAGCAGTGGCTGTTCAGCCAGGGCGGCGAGCCAGTCCATCAGAACAGCGTCGGCTACTGGTGGCGCAAGACGCTCGAGGCTGCAGGACTGAGCGGCATCAAGCTCCACGACCTCCGACACTTCTACGCCTCCGGCCTCATCGCAGCGGGCTGCGACGTCGTCACCGTCCAGCGATCCCTCGGCCATGCCAAAGCCACCACGACGCTCGACACGTACGCGCACCTCTGGCCGACAGCCGAAGACCGAACACGGACTGCGGCGCAGTCGATCATGGACGCGTCACTAGGGATCAGCCGGACATCGGCACCCCGCCAGGACTGCATGACTGACTCATCCGGCGTTAGAGATGGATAGGGCAATTCGCCCACTACGACGCTAGAGGTTTGCCGGCATAGCACCAAGACATCTGGGTCCGCGACGCGTTGAGCTCGTTGGAGGCTTCTACCTCGCCCGCGCGAAAGGAGCTTGGGGCTCGCGCATGGCAGAGGGATTCGAACCCTCGGAAGTCCGAAGACATCACCGCATTTTCAATCCGGCACCGTCGGGTCGCTCGGCCACGCCCTCATGGTCAGGCCGAACTAGTCGCGACCTCACCTAGCGGGATTTTGGGCTGCCGAAGTGGCCAGACAACAGCGATGGCGATTTGGCACCCGCGCTTATTCACATCAATCACCTCATAGGACCGCGTGTTGTCCTTTCGGGTGTCATACCTCTCGTGAACAATCAAACAGATGGAAGCGGACTTGGCTCGAATGCCAACAGGTACGTCGGGCTGGCACGCGCTTGTCGATTACGCGTGCAGTCTTGGGGATCTGTCCGAGATCGACTGGTTCGAACTCAAAACCACACTGCCGTTTGGCACAAAGGCGGACAAGAAGCGCTCTGCAGTCGTTCTGGCGCGGGCGGTGCTGGGGATGGCGAATCGCATGCCGGACGCAGCAGGCAAGCACCTGTCGGGGCACGGGGTGATCCTTGTCGGAATCCAGGGGCCTGCGATCACAGGTGCCGAGAAAGTTGACGGAGCTCAACTCCACGATGCACTCGACCCGTACGTCGGCCAAGATGGTTTGCGTTGGGACTACACGTTCATCAACCATCCAAATGGACTCGTGATGGCCATAACTGTCGACCCACCGAAGTGGGGTGATCCGATCTTCACCTTCCAGAAGGAGTTCTCAGACGCCGAGACCAGCATCCGCGACGGAGAAGTGTTCGCTCGAGTGCTAGGCAAGACCCGTCCGGCCTCGAGCCAAGACAGCCGTGACCTCCAACGTCGCCTCACGGCATCGCCCAGCACAAACGCAGACGTCGAAATTCAGTACGTCGGGACCTTCGATCGCGTCTTCTCCAGTGCGGCCGTCGACTTGGTGAACGAGTTGGTGGACGACTTCGCGGATAGGAAGCTGGCGACCGCGGAGCTTCCGCCCGCGTCGCCCGGTCGGGTGAGCACCACCGGGATCGCCGCGTTGATGTCTGCGACTGGCGGTCGTCGGCAGCCTTACATCCAGCACGTCGAAAATTGGCGCACGGCTGCGCATGAGAAATCTTCGCACGTAGCGAGAGAGTTTCTCCGGCACGAGTTGGCTCGGGGGCGCCTCACCGCCATCAACAATTCCGACCGCTATCTCCAGGCGGTTCGCGTCCAGGTTCAGTTTTCGCCCGCAGTGACACTGCTCGTCCGCTCCGACACCGAGTATTGCGATCATGGCGGATCGTTCAATGTGTTTGCGATGTTGCCCGAACGGCCCTCAGACTGGGAGCAGTATCGCGGTTATGACCTCGGGCTCCTGGCCGGTCATCGACCTACGGCTGCGCCAGTCATGTCTATGCCTTCGGAGTTCGACGTGCGTACGAACGCTGCGGGCAATCTTCTCACGTGGGATTTGGGCGACCTCAGACCGCGGGCGACTGAGATCAGCCACGAGTCGGTCGCTGTGATCACATCGAGCTTCGAGGAAACCGTCACGGCGCAATGGCAGGTGACGGCACGGGGCGTGGACCACGTCTTTAAGGGGACGAGCGTGTTGGCGTGCGAACAGGAATCGGCCAGCTCGCTCTATTGGCGCGGGCCGAGAGGTGGCGGCCCGCCCGACTGCGGGCACGAGCACGACGAGTAGCAGGGCGCGCATCCAGATCGCCGCACCCCACCCACACTGCAGTCCAGGTGCGGCAACGACCCGCGCTAGGCCGAGTACGTTGTCGAGGCGTCGACAGCGGCAATGCGGAATCGTGACTTCTGAGGCGACCCTTTGTGCCGCCGCTATGCCCTTCCGCCGCTGTCACTGCGACTCGGATACCCTGGCTAATTTTTCAGCTGACACCGCCGACCGTCCCCCGTCAGGGCGATGACCCAAACAATGCCACCCGGGCATCGTCCTTCCACCGCGATCGGTGGGCGGGGATAGTCACATGTGGCCCCAGCCGCTGACTTGTCCGAGGTCGCCGCGTCGGCGTATGCGGGAGCGGCGTCAACTGCGGTGAGGACAGCTCGTCGCAGCAAGGTTTCCTAGCGGGCAGTACGCCGAGCGTCGATCCAGGATGGAATTACTGCCGCGATAACGAGGGCCACGAGGCCGACTGCGTATCCCCAAGAGTTGCCAGCCAGAAGTGATGAGGCGTTGCCGGCAAGTAGGAAAGCGGCGAAAATTGCAAACTGAGTCCATGCTCGACGCCGCTGCGACGAGTCGGTGAAGACGCCGATGGCGGCAAAGACGAAGAGCGACGCTCCTGTCATCAGCAGTACCGAAGCCCAGAAGTCGGATTGGGTCAGGAGCATTCGCGCGTCGGCATAGCCGTCAGGTAGATCTTTGATGTCATTCGAAGTCTGAACTTTCGCGGCGATTGCAAACACCACAATGAACAAGCCAAGAAGGGCGCAGACCGCCAGGGCAACTACTTGGCCTGTGGTTCGACGTTCGATAGGCACACCTGCATCACGGACCGGATCGGCTGAATCTTCCATAAAGACAGTATGTCCGATTCGCCTCGGCATGCGCGGGGGGCATCTGTAATTGGCCCGATTGGCAAACATCCGCCCGCATCGCGCTGCTGTCGCCGCCTTACGCAAACTGCGTCACAGGGTCCAGGATTCCAGCACAAGCTGTCGCCCGCTAGGCCGAGTCCGTGGGCGCAGCTGTGTTTGCAGGATTGCGCTGAGGTCTCTGAATGCGTCACTCCACGCGATCCCTCACAGTGCACACCTTCGCTCCGAAGAGGAGACACGTGTGCTCCGTGAGACTGACGTTGTGCAGCTCCGCGCAATCGCGGCAGCTGACGGGTCACATCACAAGATCCCAAGTTTGATGGCGCGACTATTTGGATCTGCGCTGCATGAGCAGTTGGCTCACCAGATCGGCCGGCAGTACGAGAGAAGCCGAGTCAGTGTCGCCAGGAGGTGGCCCTAGCACACGAAGCGCAAACTGGTCATATATCGCGGCAGTCTGATCGGCTGGCACGTTTTCGAGGAATGCACCGACTGTCTGCAACTGAACTTCCAGCCCGTTGGCCCAGTCGGCGAGACGGCGGTGATGTGCCGCAAGCCTTGAAAGATAGACGGCACCTGCGCCGAGCGTAAGCGCAAGGCCCCCTTGCCAGGCAACGTCTGCCCAGTCCCCCTCAGTGATCCACTTGAATTGCCGACTTGCAACGCCGAAACCGGCGAGCGCGACGATCGTGAGGAAGGTGAGTCCGCGGAACCAGTTGGAAGTGGTCCGCTGCGTCGCTCCGTACTTCTTGTAGTAGGTGGTGAGTTTATGCTCCCCGACCTCTGCTACGGCCAGTTTCAGATCCGCGAGAGCCGCTCGGGCGTCTGTCTCAGCCTGCTGAATGGTCACAAGTGAATCTGCGACGAGCTTTTTCCCGGAGTTAACAGCTTTGACCACCACAAGTCGCTGCAGTTCGTCGGCCGCCACGGCCTGACGCCGACTGTCACGGCTGAGCCACTCATCGATGTCCGAAATGATCGCGGAATTGTATGACACGAGCGACGTCCACAGTTCGGCCTTCTGAAGAGCATCAAGGTCAGGCTTGACGTCATCAAGAACCCGTTTGATTCCGAAAGGGTGCACGTGCATTTGAGGGTTTTCCCGAGTGTCTCTGGCCGCTTGGTCAATGACCTGGAGGACAGCAGAGAAATCAGAGAGAGACGCATGGATATGGGTCCAAGACCCATCTTGCGAAGTGACTTCGTTGCGAAAGTTCGTGACCCAATCTTGCGCCTGGGAAACGATGAATCCGAAATCGTCAAGCTCGACGTCAACATGGTCTGGCTGTGTCATGTAATCAGTCTGTCATCGTCGAGATCACAAAACCGGACGACAGAGGACACGTCACGTCTACACGCGGGCTTGGTGCCGAACGCGCGGCACCTTGGTGGAATAGAAGAAGAACGTCCGGAGGCGATCAGTCGCGTGGTCGAGGTTCGCCGTCCTCAAGGTCGGCATATGGTTCGCCGGAGCACCTGGACAGTACTGCCCATCATTCCACCGCCTGAGAACTCACAGTCGAAAGATCGCCGGTCTACCGTTGGGGCGTTCGAAAGCTTCGGTCGCGTGGGCGGCGGGCGTGGCCGGGCGAGACGACACGGCCGCTGGGTTCTGTCAGGACAACTTCGACCAGCTTGTTTCCGTTCCAGCCGTCCAGCATGTCCGCAGCCCAGTTGGCTGCAGTCTCATATCTCGCGCGCTACTCCGGGCAGACTCACATCCTCTACGCCTCCCAATTGCGGCGGTGGTTCACGTGGTGCCAGACCAACGGCCTGGACCCGCTCGAGGGGATCCAGCGAGCACACGTTGAGCTATACATCCGGCACCTAGGTCACTGCGGCCTGATGGATTCCTCGGTGGCCACAACGATGCAAGGAGTGCGTGGTTTCTTCCGGTTCGCTCACATCGACGGACTGATCCCGTCCGACCCGGCGGTCTACGCGAGACTCCCGAAGATCCATCACGACGAGTCACGCACCCAAGGACTTGATCGACTTGAACTGATCCGATTCCTGCAGGTCGCGCAAACGATCACCGTCCACCACGGCGCGTTGGCGTACCTACTTGGGATCAACGCCTTGCGGGCGTCCGAGGCTGCGGCCGTACGAATAGAGGATTACCGCGAGACCTTGCGCGGGCACCGTGTGCTCCATCTGGTCGGCAAGGGCAACAAACCAGCAACCATGCCGATCACCGTCCCGGTCCTTCGGGTTCTCGAGGCGTGCCGGGGAGATCGGACGGCGGCACCATTGGTGCTTCGGCCGAACTCGGGCAATCCCATCGATCGTCGCGATGCCTACCGGATGGTGGTCAGAATCGCGAAGGACGCAAAAATCCCGCGACACATCAGCCCGCACTCGCTGCGTCACGCCGCGATCACCAACGCGTTGGACGCCGGCGTTCCACTGCGCGACGCGCAGATCTTGGCCCGTCATGCCGACCCACGCACCACTGAGCACTACGACCGTGCACGTGGCAACCTCGACCGTCACGGCGTCCACTTCCTGACGGCGTACGTCGCCGGCGTCTGAACTGGACTCTTCGCTCGAACTTGCCGGGTCATCGGATGCGTCTGACCTCAAATGCCAAGTGTCTTGGCGGTCGAGCAGATCAGCCTCGAGGCATCGTCGAAACTGCCCGCTTCTGCAGCTAGTCGACACCGCCCTCGCCGGGTCCTGCTACCCGTGCACCCCGAGCAAGTCGGCGACGCGCGATGCCTGTCCCATCCAACATCCCTCCTGACGGATCTTGAAGCGCGGCGGCCAACTCGAAGGTGGCCATTCGCAAGGAGAAGTAGTCGTCGGCCTCGCCTCTGACCACCTCTTCCAAGTCATCGCGGGTGGGTGTATTTCCGCCTTCCACTAGCGCGGCGACCTTCATGGCAAAGTCTGGCAAAGCCAACGTCGACCCGACATCCGTCCGGACTCGCCAGGCGAGGAAGCGGTAGATCTGACGAGACAGATCGAAGGTGCCAATGTCAAAGAGCCACGGCCTATCGCCCTCCTCGAAGTGCCAAGCCGAGCGCCGCGGCGACCGCTCCGGCTTACGGCCGGCAATGTCTACAAGAGCGCGAACGCTGGCAGTTGCTTCTCGGCTCGTGATGGCTGGAAGTGCCTGACACGCGTCAATGATGAATGTCGCACTGTCGAAAGCCTCGATCCTGACCCGGTCGCTTGTCGACGAGTCCTTGAACTCAATGAACGGGAAGCCAACTGATTGACGCTTGCGTCGCCGCGGCCACCGCTGTCGCTGGAACTCGAGCGATACGCCTCGGACAGTAACGGCGGTGCGGCCACGGTTCTCAACCTCGACGATGGCTACTTCAATGTCGAAGCGAAGACCCTTCTCGCCGTATAGCTCAGACTCTTCCGGCACTCGCATATTCATCGTGCGCAGCATGTTGTCGTCATAAAGTCCGGGGCTGAGTGTGACGCGGATCCAAGCGCCCTCTCGCCTGAACTTGATGACTTCCCAGAGGGCGAGCCCCAATGAAACGGACAGGGCGACGATCGCGAGGCTGTCAGAAAGGTGCACGGGTGCAGTGTTACGTAGACGGCGGACAAGACGCGTCACTTCACCGCGATTCGACGCCCGAGACGGTTGGATAGTCGCACGGTCGACCTGACCTTCCATTTTCCTGCCAACCATCGTCCTGCCCCGTAGCCTGCAGCGATGGAACCTCAGCAACGAGGGGGCAAGCTTCACGCAGCTGTCGAGCGTCACGGCAAAGGTGCTTCACCCTTTTACGACGAAGTCGTGGCGGAGGTTTCGAAACGGACTGATCAGCAAGGGAATCTAGGAAAAGCCGACATCGGTGCCCTTGTCGCCTGGAAGCGCCTCAATGCCAGTACGCGTTGGATGGCCGATCTGATGCAGACCTCCGACGCAACGGTTCGTGCACTGACCGCCGAGGCGCGGAAGTCAGCCCTTCAGGACGATTTGACTCTAGAACTGGCCGCGGCTGGTGCCAGGTCGGCGCTTGCGCCGATCCCCGGATTCCGAGTGGGCGACGCACTCGCTTCAGCTGTCATCTACGCGCTTGCGCCAGGGCGTATGGCCGTATACGACAGACGGGCGCAAGCAGGTCTTGAACTGCTCGGGCTCGATCTGGCATCAAAGCCCGGCCGTTACGGGCGGTACATGGCTCTAGTCGATCAACTAAGTAAGGAAGCGAGTGTCGAAGGGCTGACACTCAGCGCGCGCGAGATCGATCTTGGCCTTTTCACCCTAGGTGGCCCGGTCGCCTAACAACTCGCGGACCGAGCACTGGTTCGCAACGGGACGCCTACTAGGCCGCCCTCGCACGTCGTACGGCGATTTGTCAGACCTCCGCTAGACGATTCGATTCATGAACACAGCTGAGACGCAGCACCTTCACGAGCTGACGAGCGCGCTGTTCGACGTGTTCGCTGGATCCCTGTGGGTGCAACTTCGCTCGGCGCAAATCCCTGATCTGGCTTGGCCTTCCCAGCCAGAGGCCGTAGGCGTTATCGACATCCACTTCTCCATCACGCGAAAGGACCGACTTCGCGGCCTTCGGCTTCCGGTGCCAAACTCACCTCTGCCGCAGCCTTGGGGACAGGCATGGGGCTCCAGGCCGCAGGATTGGGCGCGCACCATTCGGATGTGGATCGAGGAGCAAGTCGTTCAAAGATGCGATGACTGGGCAGTGAAGAACGACGACGGATATGTCGCGTACTTCGAGATTAACCAGGAAGGTCTCCGCGCGGACGAGTCGAAGCGACGCCTCTCGGCAAACTTCTGAAGATGTAGGTCATTTCATCGTGAGCCGGCTAAAGACCTCGAGCGCGTCTAGCTAGGCGACGTCGAAGTCTCCGTTCGGGTGCAGAACGAAGTGACCGGTCATCAACGCGACATACCTTGCCGTGTTGACCTCGCCTAGCGTTCCTTCAGCTTGGCCCCCGTCATTCCGCCAGATTTCATGAAGAGCCATGAATAGTCCTGAGACCCGCAAGCGAGTGCGTAAGAGGATCTCTCGCGTCTCGATTACCACCGCGAGGTTTTGGGAGGTCGCCGAGTTGTAGCTCTCCCGCAGGTCGCCAGATCGGCGCAATGTGTTCCAGCGAGGCTGCTCGGATTCGTCCGACGAGTGGTCTGGGAGCCACATGTCGTGGACGATCCGATTTCGCACGCTCGTCGCTTGCTTGGCCGCACGCAGAGCGGAGTCTCCTGCCGTCAAAATCTGTTGGCCACAATCGGACCCGTGAAGCAGAGCGATGCATTCGGTGACGAGTTGGTCGAATCCCTTCACCGACTTTCCGTTGGCCTGGCGCTCGGCTCTGCGCAGAAGAACGCGGTGAACGTTGTCCACGCCGTACTCCAAGAGTGCGTGAGTTCGCGCGACCCGTCCCACCCACAGCGACAGGGCGTCGTCAGCGCTCAAGCCCAGCGGCGTATCCAGTAGCTCCATTTGGGCACCTTACCGACCCCGCAACTGACTTCACTGGCACTTTCCGAAGGCCCGCCTCATTCCACCGCAAACCGGCTGATGATCAGGCCGGAGGCAACGCTGCCGCGAGGGCACGGTGGGTCTGCTCGATAACTTCCACTGTCATCGGTCCCGCGAGTTCGAGATCCGGGTAGAGCTTTCTCGGCCAAAGGACTGAGACCCCGCGCGTCGTGAAGGAGCCTCCGAACAGGGGCCAGTCGGCTTCGACGAAACAGAGGACGCCGTGCACAGGGATGTCGTCGCCGATCACTCCCCTGACCATGTCCATCTGCTTGAGAACGCCGTCTACGAGCTTGGTGCAGTTGCGGGTCCCGACAAGAAGCTTCTCGGTGCGAGGTCGCAGCAGGCCACCTTCGGCCTTGAGGCGCGGTCGTCCCGCGTACTTCTTGGGGTCGATCACGTAGATGCCGGTCGGTGTCACGGCGAGGTGATCGATGTTGGCTCTAGACCCCGGGATGCGCCGGTCGTGCAGAACACGGAGTTGCTCAGAGGCCAGCTCGTTGAGGCGGTTGCCAACGCGCTCCTCGCCGAGTGCGCCTTTGTCCCAAGCGGTGGTCGACTGCGGCTCGTCCGAGATGGCATGGAGGAACCCACCGATCTTCGGATGCTTGGCGCGCACGCGTCGTTCCCGGCCTGCCTTGCGGCGCTCGAACTCCCGACGAGCTGAGGCGCCAGGTGTCCCGACGTCTATCGGGTCAACGGCGACCTCGATCTCGACTTCCTTAGCTCGTTCTACTTCGTCGTGCGTGAGGCAGCGGACCGTCTTGGTGGACCGCTCGTAGATCGCCTCCACACGAGCCGGAAGGTCGGCCTCGCAGACGCGGCACACGCCGGCATACCGAAGCCGCATGCGCTTCTCGTCGGCCACCAACTCATCACTCATGGGTCAGACCGTAGCGGCGACGGGGTTCAACAGCGCCGAGCAATAGGGGGTGCCGCAGCGCGTCCGAAGGATTAGCGTTTTGCCTTTACCGGGCACTTTTCTGACAGGTCGTCTGAACCTTTTGCGGACTGTTTGCGGACCGCTGGCGCTCTACAACGCTGTGACCTGCGGAAACGCGGCGATTCAGACGTTGAAGCGGAACTCCACCACGTCGCCGTCGGCCATGACGTACTCCTTGCCCTCCATACGGACCTTGCCGACCGCCTTGGCGGCGTTCATGGAGCCGGCCTCGACCAGGTCGTCGAACGAGACGATCTCCGCCTTGATGAAGCCTCGCTCGAAGTCGGTGTGGATGACGCCGGCGGCCT
>Ga0247730_1000842_pt1 | contig 19198 bp, 16 predicted proteins | sample UWRJL073202C2_FD_180959 | JGI IMG/M metagenome (GOLD analysis project Ga0247730, IMG submission 180959) | Plant litter microbial communities from Arlington Agricultural Research Station in Wisconsin, United States - UWRJ-L073-202C-2 | ecosystem: Environmental > Terrestrial > Plant litter >... | reverse complement strand
GACCCTGATTTGTATCGAATCGTACAGATTACCCGCAGCGCGCGCAATTTGAAGAAATCATCGAAGGTTTCTAGGGGCGTCGCCTGCCCGCCTTTGGCAAGCTCATACTTGACCTTCCGCTAAAATTCAGCAAAATGAGTCGCATGCCTGAACGACCTTGGATCCAGGAGGACAAGGGATGTCTTACACGTCATTTTCACGCGTCAGTCCCGTACTTGCACCCGAGGAAATCGCGGTGCTCATCCGCTTGTTCGACGAAGTCTGCGACGATTGCGGCGAGGCGCCGGCCAGCGAACGAGCGCAACGTTGCGCCGGCACGCTGATCCGTTCCTTCCAGCGCGGCATCAAGGACGAACAGATGCTGGGCGACATCGGTCGCGCCGTGCTGCGCTCCTGAGCCACCTCGCCTGCCTTTGGACGCACCTGTTGCAGACGTCGTCAGGCGAGAAATCACGCGTTTTTGCTGGAATGGCGGTTTTCCTGCAACATGCCTTCATTTTCGTAACAGATTGATTTAAGGAACGTCGTGCGTCGTCGTCAGGCGAGCAATAGTTTCACGAGGTTCGCGTTCCGATGCTAGAATTACTGCGCAAAGCCGCCCAGACCTGGGTGGCCAAGTTACTGCTGATATTGCTGATGCTGTCGTTCGGCATCTGGGGCGTGTCCCATTCGCTGGTGGCACCAACCGGCACCACCGTTGTGACCGTTGGAGACCAGTCGATCGGCGTCAACGAGTTCCGCCTCGCCTATCAGCGGCAGGTATCGCAGCTTTCCCGCCAGTTCGGCATGCAGCTGACGCCGGACCAGGCCCGCGCCTTCGGCGTCGATCAGCAGGTCTATTCGCAGCTGGCCGCCGGCGCCGCCCTCGACCAGCTGTCGGCCGACATGAAGCTCGGCCTGTCGGAAGACCGCCTGGCGGCCCTGATCGCCGAGGATCCGGCCTTCAAGTCGGTCAACGGCCAGTTTGATCGCACGCTTTACACCGAGCGCTTGCGCAATGCCGGTCTGCAGAGCGACGACTATATCACCGAACGCAGCAAGGTTGCCGTGCGCAGCCAGATCGTCGAATCGATTTCGGATGGTTTCACGCCGCCCAAAACGCTGGTCGATGCGCTGAAACAATATCGCGACGAAAGCCGCTCAATCGATTACCTGATGCTGACCAATGCCAATATCGACCCGGTCAAGGCGCCGGCCGATGACGTGCTGTCAAAATGGTACGAAGGTGCCAAGAGCCGGTTTCGCGCCCCGGAATACCGCAAGATTGCCTATGTGAAACTTGAGCCGGCCGATGTCGCCAAGGTTTCGGCGGTCACCGACGAGGCCGTGCGCGCCGATTTCGACAAGCGCAAGGACAGCTATCGCACCCCCGACAGCCGCACCATCGAACAGCTGACCTTTCCCAACAAGGAAATGGCGCAGGCCGCGTCCAGCGTGCTGCGCAGCGGTGCTACCACCTTCGACCAGCTGGTGACCGACCAGGGCAAGACCGCCTCCGACGTGCTGCTCGGTCAGTTCACCAGGGACACCCTGCCCGACGCCAAGGTTGCCGACGCCGCCTTCGCCATCAAGCAGGAAGGCGGTACCACGCCGGTGATCGACGGTTCGTTTGGTCCGGTGATCATTCGCGCCACCAACATCAAGCCCGAAACCACCAAGACCTTTGACGAGGTCAAGGAGCAGATCCGCAAGGATATCGCGCTGTCTGATGCTGCCCAGGAAGTGGCGAGCGTCCATGATCGCTACGACGACCTGCGTGCCTCCGGCTCAAGCCTTGAAGACGCCGCCAAAGAACTGAAGCTGGCCACCGTCGTGGTCGATGTCGACGCCACCGGCAAGGATCCGCAGGGCAACGAGATCAAGACCATTCCGGCCGCCGCCTCACTGCTGCCGGAAGCCTTCAAGGCCGATGCCGGCGGCGAGCCGCTGCCGGTCAATCTCGGCCGCGACGGCTATCTCTGGTACGAGGTGCGCGGCGTGACGCCGGAACGCGACCAGACGCTCGACGAGGTGCGCGACGCAGCCGTTGCCGACTGGACCGCCGAACAGCAGAAGGCAACGCTTGCCACCTTCACCGAGACCCTGAAACAGCGCGTCAACAGCGGCGAGACGCTGGCGGCGATCGCCTCGGAACTCGGGATTTCCGTAGAGACCAAGGCCGGCCTGCACCGCAATGCCGAGGACCCGATTCTGGGCCGCGGCGCGCTGGCGGCAGCCTTTGCCGGTCCGAACGGCACCGTCGGCAGTGCGCTCGGTGACGACAATGTCGGCCAGATCCTGCTGAAGGTCACGGAAGTCAACGACCAGCCGACCAACACGGACGTGCTCGCCAGCAACAACCAACAGCTGGACGCGATCGCCAAGGCGGCCGGCGACGACATTCTCGACCAGATGGTCAACCGGCTGCAGACCGAATATGGTGTCTCCATCAACCAGACTGTCGCCGACCAGGCGATGGTGCGCTAACCGACTGATCATCTTGCAGGGGCAGACATCCGGATGGCCGAACTCAAGCCGTTTATCGCCAAGGTCGCCAATCGCGAGGCGCTGACGCGTGACGAAGCTCGACAGGCATTTGAAATCCTGATGTCGGGCGACGCCACGCCCTCGCAAATCGGCGGCTTTCTGATGGCACTCAGGATCCGTGGCGAAACCGTCGACGAGATTGTCGGCGCGGTCGAGACGATGCGATCGAAGATGCTGCCGGTCAGTGCCCCTATGGACGCCGTCGATATCGTCGGAACCGGCGGCGACGGAACCGGCACCTACAATATCTCGACACTGGCGGCGATCATCACCGCCGGGGCCGGCGTGCCGGTGGCCAAGCATGGCAACCGGGCGCAGAGCTCGAAGTCGGGAACCGCCGACGCTCTTTCGGCACTCGGTGTCAAGCTCGACATCGGGCCGGAAATGATCTCGCGCTGCGTCAACGAGGCCGGGCTTGGCTTCATGTTCGCGCAGATGCACCATGCCTCGATGCGCCATGTTGGCCCGACCCGGGTCGAACTTGGCACCCGCACCATCTTCAACCTGCTTGGACCTTTGTCCAACCCGGCCGGCGCCAAGCGTCAGCTGCTCGGGGTGTTTTCGCCGCAATGGCTGTTGCCGCTGGCCGAAGTGCTGCGCGACCTCGGCTCCGAGCGCGTCTGGGTCGTCTATGGCGACGGCATGGACGAGATCACCACCACCGGCGTCACCAATGTCGCGGCGCTGGAAAACGGCGTGATCCGCACGTTTGACCTCACGCCTGCCGATTTTGGCGTCGAGACGGCCGAATTGGCGGATCTCAAGGGCGGCGATGGTGTCGCCAATGCTGCAGCGCTGCGTAGTGTCCTGGCCGGACAGAACAATGCTTATCGGGACATTTCGCTGTGTAATGCCGCTGCGGCCCTGGTAATTGCGGAAAAGGCGGGCACGCTTTCGAAAGGCATGGCGCTGGCGCGTCAGTCGCTCGACAGCGGCAACGCCGCCGCCGCGCTCGACCGACTGGTCGCGGTTTCCAATGAGACGAACTGAGGAGATCTGTGGTGAGTAATATTCTCCAGAACATCGAAGTCTACAAGCGCGAGGAAATCGCGGCGGCCAAGGCCAAGGTGACGCTGGCCGATCTGAAAGCGATGGCCGCCGACCAGTCGTCGCCGCGTGGCTTTTACAAGGCCCTGGAGGCAAGGCGGGCAGACGGTCTGTTCGGGCTGATCGCCGAAATCAAGAAGGCCAGTCCGTCAAAGGGGCTGATCCGTCCGGACTTCGATCCGCCATCGCTGGCTTCGGCCTACGAGGCCGGTGGTGCCGCCTGCCTGTCGGTGCTGACTGATGCACCTAGCTTCCAAGGATCTCCCGCATTTCTCGGCCAGGCGCGCGGTGCCTGCAGCCTGCCGGTGTTGCGCAAGGATTTCATGTTCGAGACCTATCAGGTCCACGAGGCCCGCGCCTGGGGTGCCGACTGCATCCTGCTGATCATGGCCTCGCTGTCCGACGACGATGCACAGAGACTGCAGGACGAGGCGTTTTCGCTGGGCATGGACGTGCTTGTGGAAGTGCATGACGAAGCGGAAATGGAGCGGGCGCTGAAACTGTCGTCGCCGCTGCTGGGCGTCAACAATCGCAATCTCAAGACCTTCGAACTCGACCTGGCGGTCAGCGAGCGGCTGGCCAAGATGGCGCCGGCGGAAAAGCTGCTGGTCGGCGAAAGCGGCATCTTTACCCATGACGACTGCCTGCGGCTGCGCCAGAGCGGCATAGAGACCTTCCTGGTGGGCGAAAGCCTGATGCGCAAGGACGATGTCGCCGCGGCCACGCGAACGCTGCTGACGGGCGCCTCATCTGCCATGGCAGCGGAATAATGGCCGCCGGGCTCACCCACATTGATGCGGCCGGCGAGGCGCATATGGTCGATGTCGGCGACAAGGCCGAAACCGTTCGCTCGGCCACTGCCGAGGGTTTTGTGCGAATGAAAGCGGAAACGCTGACGCTGATCCGCGACGGCAATGCCAAAAAGGGCGACGTGATCGGCACGGCGCGGCTGGCCGGCATCATGGCCGCCAAGCAGACGGCGTCGCTGATCCCGCTCTGCCACCCGCTGATGCTGACCAAGGTGTCGCTCGAGATCACCGAAGACAGCGCCCTGCCCGGTCTGCGCGTCACCGCCACGGCCAAACTGACCGGCAAGACCGGGGTCGAGATGGAGGCGCTGACGGCGGTCTCCGTCGCCTGCCTGACGATCTACGACATGGCCAAGGCCGCCGACAAAGGCATGGAAATCGGCGGCATCCGGCTGATGCAGAAATCCGGCGGCAAGTCCGGCGATTATTTTCATCAGGAGATCTGAGCGCATGGCCCTGCTGCCCGTCGAGGAAGCGCAGGCTCGCCTGCTGGAGAGCGCGATTCCGGTCTTAGCTTATGAGGACGTGGTGTTGCGCAGTGGTGATGGCCGGGTCCTGGCAAAAGATCTGACGGCCAGACTGACCCAGCCGCCTTTCGATGCTTCCGCCATGGATGGCTATGCCGTGCGTGGTGCCGATGTGGCGACGATCGGTGCCGAGCTTGAGGTCATCGGCGTTGCGGCCGCCGGCCATGCTTTTGACGGAACGGTCGGGGCCGGCCAGACGGTGCGCATCTTTACCGGCGCCCCGGTGCCCGCCGGTGCCGATACCGTGCTGATGCAGGAAGATGCGCAAACGCTTGGCAGCGACCGCATCCGAACCGGTTTCGTCGTTGCAGCCGGCCGGCATGTTCGTCCGCGCGGTCAGGATTTTGCCGAAGGTGAGACGGTGCTTGCGGCCGGAACGGTGATGGATTTTGCCCGGCTAACGGTGGCCGCGGCCATGAACCAGCCGGTGCTCAGCGTTTGTAAAAAACCGTTGGTGGCGATTCTGGCCACGGGCGACGAACTGGTGGTCCCCGGCAAGATCCCCGGCCCGTCCCAGATTCTCGCCTCCAGCCTGTTCGGGGTTGCCGCACTGGCCGAAGCCGCCGGCGCGCAAATTCTCGATCTCGGGATCGTCGCCGACAAGGCCGAAGACATCGCCGCTGCCGTTCAACGCGCCCGTGACGCCGGCGCCGACGTGCTGGTAACGCTGGGTGGCGCGTCTGTCGGCGATCACGACCTGGTGCAATCGACGCTGACCGGCTGCGGTATGCAGCTCGATTTCTGGAAGATCGCCATGCGCCCCGGCAAGCCGCTGATGGTCGGCCGCCTCGGGACGATGCACGTGGTCGGCCTGCCCGGCAATCCCGTCTCGAGCCTTGTCTGTGGCCTGCTGTTCCTTGAACCGCTGGTCCGCAAGCTGGCCGGCCTGCCGCCCATCGACCGGATGGCAAAGGCCGTCACCTGCACGGATCTGGCCGCCAACGACCACCGCCAGGATTATTTGCGCGCGACGATTTTGCGCGATGACGATGGCGGGCTGCGGGCAACAAGTTTCGGCAAGCAGGATTCGTCGATGATGAAGATTTTTGCGCGCGCCGACGGGTTGATTGTCCGGCCGCCGAATAGTCCGGCGTTAGAGGCAGGAAGCGCTTGCGACGTGATGATCTTGCGGACGGTTTGAAACCCGGCCAACAGGTGTAACGCATGCTTTTCCCCTCGGGAGAAGGTGGCCGAACGCAGGATGAAGGGGGCGGCAGACTGCGGACTCGCAGAGAGACCCCCTCACCGTCACGCTTGGCTTGGCACTCCTCCCCGCTGGGGAGAAGAGCGAGATTCGGCGCAAAGCCCTACCCCAGCTCCTGCTGTTTCCGGCCTCAAGCCGCCGGAAACAGCAAAGAATCAGCCGGCCTTCGGGCGCTCAATGCGGATCACCTGCGGCTCGCCGACCAGATAGTCTTCCGCCTTGATGGCATCGACGGCGGTGCGCACATGGTCTTCCATGGTCGCGTGGGTGACGAGAATAATGGTTTTCTGGCCGCCGTTGACCGGCTGCTTGGCGTGCTGGACGATCGATTCCAGCGAGATGCCGTTTTCCGCCATGTGGGTGGCGATGCCGGCAAACACGCCGGTGCGGTCGGCCACCGTCAGGCGGATGAAATAGCCGCCCTCGTGGCTCTGCATCTGCGCGCGCTTGTATGTTTCCAGCGATTTTGCCGGGCGGCCAAGAACGGGCACGCGCTGGGCGCCGGGCTGGCTCTTGGCGATGTCGGCGATGTCGCCGAGCACCGAGGAGGCCGTGGCATTGCCGCCGGCGCCGGGGCCGACCATCAGCAATTCACCCAAAATATCGGATTCGACTGCCACCGCATTGGTGACGCCGTCGACCTGGGCGATCACCGATTCGACTGGGACCATGGTTGGGTGCACGCGCTGCTCGATGCCGGTTTCCGTGCGCTGGGCGACGCCCAGCAGCTTGATGCGGTAGCCGAGGTCGGCAGCCGCATGGATGTCGTCGATCGAGATGTTGGAGATGCCTTCCAGATAGATCTCGTCGGCGGCGATTTTTGTGCCGAAGGCGAGCGTCGTCAGGATCGCCAGCTTGTGGGCAGTGTCGTTGCCCTCGATGTCGAAGGCTGGATCGGCTTCGGCATAGCCGAGGCGCTGGGCTTCCTTGAGGCAGGCGTCGAATGACAGGCCTTCCTTCTCCATCTTGGTGAGGATGTAGTTGCAGGTGCCGTTCATGATGCCGTAGACGCGCGACACAGTGTTACCGGTCAGCGACTCACGCAGCGCCTTGATGATCGGGATACCGCCGGCGACGGCCGCTTCGAAGTTGAGCAGCGCGCCCTTTTCTTCCGCCAGAATCGCCAGTTCGACGCCGTGACGGGCAAGCAGCGCCTTGTTGGCGGTGACAACGTGGATGCCGCGGGCGAGCGCGTGACGCACGGCGATATCCGCAGCGCCTTCAGCGCCGCCGATCAGTTCGACGAAGACGTCGATCTCACCGTTCTGGGCGAGCAGTTCCGGGGTGTCGAACCATTCGATCGCGGAAATATCGATACCGCGGTCGCGGCTTTTATCACGCGCGGAAACGGCGACGATTTCGATCGCGCGGCCGCAGGTGGCGGCCAGCTCGTCGTGGCGCTGCTGAAGGATGCGAACAAGCGAGGCGCCAACGGTCCCCAGACCCGCAATGCCGATTTTGAGGGCATCTGCCATAAGAAAATTCCTGACTTGATTTGGAAAGCAAAGAAACGGCCGGGAAAGCATCGGCCGCCGGGACCGCTCAACGATGGGCGTTGAGCGAAATCACGTTGTGCAGGGTGCTATCGGCGGTCGACATGAATTTTTTCAGCGACCGGGCGGCCTGGCGGATGCGGTGCTCGTTCTCGACCAGCGCCAGACGGACATATTCATCGCCCGCTTCACCGAAGCCGATGCCGGGGGCGACGGCGATGTCGGCTTTCTCGATCAGCAGCTTGGAAAATTCGAGCGAGCCGAGATGACGGAACTTTTCCGGAATCTTGGCCCAGGCAAACATCGTCGCGGCCGGCGGAGGGATTTCGAAGCCGGCCTTGCCAAAGGTGTCGACCATCACGTCGCGGCGGCGCTTGTAGACCGAGCGCACTTCGGCAATGTCGGACCCGTCGCCATTCAGCGCATGGGTGGCGGCCACCTGGATCGGCGTGAAAGCACCATAGTCGAGATAGGATTTTACCCGCGTCAGCGCGGCGATCAGGCGTTCATTGCCAACGGCAAAGCCGATGCGCCAGCCGGGCATCGAAAAGGTTTTGGACATCGACGTGAACTCGACGGCAATATCCATGGCGCCGGGGACTTCCAGCACGGAGGGCGGTGGTGCCGTGTCGTCGAAATAGATTTCCGAATAGGCCAGATCCGAGAGCACGAAAATATCGTGCTTCTTGGCAAACGCGATCACTTCCTTGTAAAACTCGAGGGTCGCGACATAGGCCGTCGGGTTGGATGGATAGTTGAGGATCAGCGCGATCGGTTTTGGGATCGAGTGCTTGATCGCCCGCTCCAGCGGCGGGAAGAAACTGTCGTCCGGCTCGACCGACATCGAGCGGATGACGCCGCCGGCCATCAGGAAGCCGAAGGCGTGGATCGGATAGGTCGGGTTCGGGCAGAGCACGACGTCGCCGGGCGCGGTGATCGCCTGCGCCATGTTGGCAAAGCCTTCCTTGGAGCCGAGCGTGGCCACAACCTGCGTATCCGGGTTGAGCTTGACACCGAACCGGCGGGCGTAATAGGCGGCCTGGGCACGGCGAAGGCCCGGAATGCCCTTGGACGACGAATAGCGATGGGTGCGCGGGTCCTGGACCGCTTCGCACAGCTTGTCGACGATCGACTGCGGCGTCGGCAGGTCGGGGTTCCCCATGCCGAGATCGATAATGTCGGCGCCACCGGCGCGCGCGCTGGCCTTCAAACGATTGACCTGTTCAAAGACATACGGCGGCAGACGCCGGACTTTATGAAACTCTTCCATCTCTATCCCCATGGAACCGCGGTTTTGGCCGCTGCAAGTGAAGTTCGTCCCGTCGTGCGATGATGCCGATACGAACTTCTGAATCGGACCACCGTAGTTCTAGCTTATATCGGCCCGGATGCGGTAATATTTTGACGCAAGGCAGTTATCTGGAAATTGCGGCGATGCCAACGCCAAAAAATCGCGCGCGCGCCGGACGTTTTCCGGCAAATATGGCGAAAGGCTAAGCGTTAAGTACCTGACTTGCCGGCGTTGGAAATAATCGCTTCGGCGTCGACGCCGTGTTCGGCACCTAGCTTGCGCAAGGCGTCGAGCTGGGTCTGGTATTCGGCTTCCGTCACCTTGCCGGAGGCCTTTGCAGCGGCCAGTGCCACCAGCTGGGCCTCCAGGCCCCTGGCGTCCGGATCGGTCATCTGGGTGCTGGCCGAGGTCAGTGGCGCCGCCAGGTTTGGATAGTTGCGGCTGAGCGGCTTTTTGACGATCGGCGCCGTCGCGGTTGCGTCTGCCGGAACGATGGTTGGCGTGATCGTCGGGGCCGGTGCCGGGGCAATGCTGAAGGTCGACGAACTGCAACCGGCCAGAGCCAGCGTCAACCCCGCCACAACCATTGCCACCCGATGGCGTGTATCCGTTCGTCCGATCGTCCGCATTCCGCTGTCTCGCTGTTGGTCCCGCATTGCCCCGGGCATCGATATTTCCCCGCTGCTGAGGCGTGCTTGGGTAATAGTGGAACTTGTATTCGTTTTCAGGCAGAATGTGCAAACGGAAAACAACGAAAACAAAATCGCAGACGGGAGGATTTTTGTGAGCGGCAGCACCGACGACGGCAAGGGTCGCGCCACCGACGCCGGCGACGGCGATCCCTACCGGGTCAAGGACCCACAGGCGCTGGCGATGAACTTTGCCCGGGCGCTGGAAAACCTCGGCAAGGCGGCGTCCGCCTGGATCGCCCCGCGCGAACGCGGCGAGGTGGTCGATACGCTGTCGGAGCCGATGACCGACATGGTCAAAACGCTGTCGAAGGTCAGCGAATACTGGATGGCCGACCCGAAGCGGACGCTCGACGCGCAGTCGCTGCTGTTTTCCAGCTATATCGGCATCTGGACCCGTTCGATGGCGCGGATATCCGGCGAGCCGGAGGCGCCCCTCGAAAACAAGCCGGAAACCGACAAGCGCTTTGCTGATCCGGATTGGCAAAACAATCCGTTCTTCGATTTTCTGCGGCAGGCCTATGGCGTTACCGCCAGCTGGGCGGGGAAGCTGGTGACCGACGCCGAGGGGCTGGATGCGCAGACCCGCCACAAGGCCGATTTTTACGTTCGGCAGATCGCCGCCGCCCTTTCACCGGCCAATTTCCTCTTGACCAATCCGCAGGTCTACCGCGAGACGGTGGCGTCCAGCGGCGCCAATCTGGTGCGCGGCATGCAGATGCTGGCGGAGGACATCGCTGCCGGCGGTGGCGAACTGCGCTTAAGACATACGGATTACAGCCAGTTTGCCGTCGGCAGCAACATGGCGGTGACGCCCGGCAAGGTGGTTGCCCGCAACGACCTGTGCGAGATCATCCAGTATCAGGCCTCGACCGACACGGTATTTAAGCGGCCGCTTCTGATCGTGCCGCCGTGGATCAACAAGTTCTACATCCTCGATCTCAACCCGCAAAAATCCTTGATCAAATGGTGCGTAGATCACGGCCACACGGTGTTCGTCATCTCCTGGGTCAATCCGGATTCCCGTCATGCCGACAAGGACTGGGAGGCCTATATTCGCGAGGGCATCGATTTCGGGCTGGAAACCGTGGAAACGTCGACAGGCGAGAAGGAAGTGAACGCGATCGGCTATTGTGTTGGCGGCACGCTGCTGGCAGCGGCTTTGGCCTTGCATGCGCAGGAAGACAACGCGCGCGTCCGCTCGGCGACACTGCTGACCGCACAGGTGGATTTCGTCCATGCCGGCGATCTGAAAGTCTTCGTCGACGAAGAACAGCTGGCGGCAATCGAGGCGCATATGCTGGCGGCCGGCTATCTGGAAGGTGCCCGGATGGCGATGGCCTTCAACATGCTGCGAGCGTCCGACCTGATCTGGCCCTATGTGGTCAATAATTACCTCAAAGGCGAAAACCCGCTGCCGTTCGACCTGCTCTACTGGAATTCCGATTCGACCCGGATGACGGCGGCCAACCATTCCTACTATCTGCGCAACTGCTACCTGCACAACAACCTGTCCGCCGGCAAGATGGTGCTGGCCGGCAAGACGCTGTCGCTGAAGGATATCAAAATCCCGGTCTACAATCTGGCCACCCGCGAGGATCATATCGCCCCGGCCCGGTCGGTCTTTGCAGGCAACGCGCTGTTCGGCGGTCCGGTCACCTTCGTGCTCACCGGCTCGGGCCACATAGCCGGCGTCGTCAATCCGCCCGAGCGCGGCAAGTATCAGTATTTTACCGGCGGCAAGCCGAAGGGCGACTATGACCGCTGGCTCGGTTCGGCCAAGGAAACCGCGGGGTCGTGGTGGCCGCACTGGCAGGCCTGGGTGGAGGCGTTGGACGGCTCACGTGTGCCGGCCCGCAAACCGGGCGGCAAGGCGCTGAAGCCGCTTGCGGACGCGCCGGGCACCTATGTGCTGAAACGGTCATAGGCAAATAGTCCAAGGCGAGCGACGGGCATGATGAACCGCGGCGGCGTGAACGTATCCTACTGCTGCGCAAATCGTTGCTGCCTGGTTCATCCGTTTTCAGGCCAGCTGAACCAAATTCCCGTCTAAGCGTTGGGTGACGAACGCTTGAACGAGGAGATGATCATGAGCGAGAAAACCCTGTCTGACCTGGCCGAGAAAATGCGCGATATCGATATCGTAATGCTGTGCACCCACGCAGAAGGCGGCACGATTGCTGCCCGGCCGATGAGCAACAATCGCCAGGTCGATTACGACGGCGACAGCTACTACTTCACGTGGGAACAGTCGAAGATGGTGTCCGATATCGAGACCGAGCCGAAGGTATCGTTGACGTTCCAGGGCGACAAGGGGTTTGCCGTTGCCGTCGAAGGCAAGGCCGTGCTCAGCCGCGGCAAGGCCGATTTCGAGACGCACTGGACCAAGGATCTTGATCAGTGGTTCGAAGACGGGATCGACACCGAAGGCGTGGTGATGATCAAGGTCAGTGCCACGCGCGTGCATTATTGGGATGGCGAAGACGACGGTGAAGTGAAAGTGTCGGGAAACGCCTGATCCGTTCGGTCCGGCGGTGTCGGGCATCGCTGATGCCACGACGGACGATGCCGGATGACAACTGACGAAGGTCAGTTCCTCTGCCCGCCTGATGCAAAAACCCGGCTTTCGCCGGGTTTTTCAATTCCGCAACACGTATTCAGCCGATCCGGTTTAAACGAAACGGCTCTGTTCCAGGGCAGCTTCGATGAAACTGGCGAACAACGGGTGCGGATCGAGCGGACGGCTCTTCAATTCCGGATGGTACTGGACGCCGATGAACCACGGGTGATCAGCATATTCGACCGTCTCCGGCAAGACGCCGTCTGGCGACATGCCCGAAAAGGTCAGGCCGCAGGCTTCCAGACGGTCCTTATAGTCGACGTTGACTTCGTAGCGGTGGCGGTGGCGTTCGGAAATGTCCGTGCCGCCATAGATCTCCGAAATCTTGGTGCCCTTCTTCAAGCTCGCCTTGTAGGCGCCGAGGCGCATGGTGCCGCCAAGATCGCCGGAGGCGGCGCGCTTTTCCAGTTGGTTGCCCTTGATCCATTCGGTCATCAGGCCGACGACCGGCTCGCTGGAAACACCGAATTCGGTCGACGAGGCGTTTTCGATGCCGGCCAGATTGCGGGCCGCTTCGATCACCGCCATCTGCATGCCGAAGCAGATGCCGAAATACGGCACCTTGCGCTCACGGGCAAAGCGGGCGGCATTGATCTTGCCTTCGGAACCGCGTTCGCCAAAGCCGCCGGGAACGAGGATGCCGTGGACCTTCTCCAGCCACGGGGCCGGGTCTTCCTTTTCGAAAACTTCCGACTCGATCCATTCGAGGTTGACCTTGACGCCATTGGCGATGCCGCCGTGGTGCAGCGCTTCGGTCAGCGACTTGTACGCATCTTTCAGGCCGGTATATTTACCGACGATGGCGATGGTGACCTCGCCTTCCGGATTGTGGATCGTGGATGCGACCTTTTCCCAGGCGTCAAGGCGCGGCTTAGGCGCCGGCTCGATGCCAAAGGCAGCCAGAACTTCCGAATCGAGGCCTTCCTTGTGGTAGGCCATCGGCACGTCATAGATGTTGGCGACGTCGAGGCCCTGGATCACGGCCGAAGGGCGGACGTTGCAGAACAGCGACAGTTTTCTACGCTCGGCCTCGGGGATTTCGCGGTCGGCGCGGACCAGCAGAATGTCGGGGTGGATGCCCAGCGCCTGCAGTTCCTTGACGGAATGCTGGGTCGGCTTGGTCTTCAGCTCGTCGGCAGCCTTGATGAACGGCATCAGCGTCAGGTGGACATAGATCGCGTTGCCGCGCGGCAGATCGTTGCCGAGCTGGCGGATCGCTTCCATGAACGGCATCGCCTCGATGTCGCCGACGGTGCCGCCGATTTCACAGAGCACGAAATCGTATTCGCCGTTGCCCTCGGTAACGAAATCCTTGATCTCGTTGGTGACGTGCGGAATGACCTGGACGGTGGCGCCGAGATAGTCGCCGCGGCGTTCCTTGTCGATGATGTTCTTGTAGATGCGGCCGGTGGTGATGTTGTCGGTGCGGGTGGCCGAGCGGCCGGTAAAGCGCTCGTAGTGCCCAAGATCCAGATCGGTTTCAGCGCCGTCGTCGGTGACGAACACCTCGCCGTGCTGCGTCGGGCTCATCGTGCCGGGATCGACGTTGAGGTAAGGGTCCAGCTTGCGCAGACGAACCCGATAACCACGGGCCTGCAGCAATGCTCCGAGAGCGGCCGCTGCGATTCCTTTTCCGAGGGAAGAAACCACGCCGCCAGTGATGAATACATATCGCGCCATGGGATTCACCGGATACCGTTTCAAAAATGATTCCGCCAGCCCTAAAATTCATTTCTGTGAATTTTTAAGGGGACAAACGGATCACCGACAAAAGAAAACCGGCAGGCTTTGAGCCTGCCGGAAACGAAAGAGTTTAGGTACTTACTGCCCGGTCGGAACGCCGGTCGGGCTCGCCGGAGCCGGCGCCGCCGGGGCTGCACCCGTTGCCGGCGCAGCAGGCGCGCCGGCGTTTGGCACGCCGTTACCGGCAGGTGCTGCGGGTGCACCACCGAGAGAATTCAAAATGCCGGCGCCCGTGCCGGTCGTGCCCGGGATGCGGTCGAGAATATCGCTTGGGCGCGATTCGAAGCGGGTGAGCACGCCCATGCCGAGCGCCATGACGAAGAACAGCGCGGCCAGGATTGCCGTGGTGCGGGTCAGCGCATTGGCAGCACCGCGGGCCGACATGAAGCCGGAGCCGCCGCCGATGCCGAGGCCGCCGCCTTCGGAGCGCTGGATCAGCACCACCAGGATCAGCGCCACCACAACCAACAGATAAATCACAAGCAATACGGTCTGCATGAGCTTCCAGTCCTGCCCCCGCTAGAACGGGGCGACGTCAAATGAGTTTTGCGGCTCTTTACATGAGGCCCACGGCTATTCCAAGCCCCTTTCGGGTGATCGGTCGCTTATCCGCCGCAATTCAGGCCGTCAGTTCCTCGTAGACCTGGTAAATGGCGAGGAAGTCGGCTGCTTTCAAGCTGGCGCCGCCGATCAGCGCGCCATCGACATTGGGGACGCTCATCAGTTCCTTGGCATTCGACGGCTTGACCGAGCCGCCATAGAGAAGCCGCACGGTCCTGGCTGACGCGCCGAAGCGATGCACGAGTTCATCGCGCATGAAGGCGTGCGCAGTTTGGACGTCATCGGTGGTCGGGGTAACGCCGGTGCCGATCGCCCATACTGGTTCATAGGCGATCACAGTATTTTGCGCGGTGGCGCCGTCCGGCACGGAGCCAGCCAGCTGGCGGCGCAGGATGTCGAGCGCCTGTCCAGCCCGGCGCTCGTTGGCGGTCTCTCCGACGCAGATAATGGCGACCAGATCCGCGTCATAAGCGGCTTCGGCCTTGGCGCGCACCAGATGATCGGTCTCGGCATGGTCAGTGCGACGCTCAGAATGGCCCACGATCACGTGGGTGCCGAAGCAGTCGGCAATCATTTCAGCGGAAATTTCGCCGGTATGGGCGCCGGAAATATTCTGGTGGCAATCCTGCGCGCCGACCATCAGCGGACTGTCGTCGCACAAGGCGGTGGCGACATAGAGCAGCGTCGTTGGCGGGCAGAGCAGGGTTTCGACCTTTTCGGACAGTCTTGACTTGACCCCTTCAGCCATCGCCTTGATCTGATCGAGCGAGGCGCGCGTACCGTTCATCTTCCAGTTTCCCGCAACCAGCGGGCGAACATCAGGCGTCATGAATTCCATCCCTTGTACTCTTGGTACAACCAACAAATACCTTGCGGCAATAAAGGCGGAGCGCTTGCGGCCTCACGGCCTGGACCCGCCGGGTCGAAATCCCGCTCCACACGTCTGCAAGTCCAATTACTGTTCAAAAATCGTTGGTCTTCTGGCTTTTAATAACAAAATCTCAGCGAATTGGTATCAAAAACCGGCTTATTGGTTGAGAAGTTTGGTAAATACCTAGGCGCCGCTATCCGGCGGTCATCAACCAGTTCAGCACCGCCCGCCAGTCGGTCATCCGCACCGGCGTTCCATGCGAACCGCTCTGGAACAGCGTGAAGCGGACCGGATATTTCGCCTTGCGCAGCTTGGTGTAGAGGCCGATTTGGTCGGTGGCGGCATAGACCGGATCGTCGCCGCCATGGGTGAAGAAGACCGGCAGCTTCTTCTTGTAGGCAGCACTGCCGATGAATTGCGGATCGGTGGCACCGCCGAGAATGGCCATGCCGGTCAGCAGCGACACGGTCGGCTTGTCGCGGGCGATGCCCCAGCAGATGAAGCTGCCCATGGAGGCACAGGACAGAATAATCGGTTTTCCGGGCGACTGGGCGGCGGCATGAGCGATCAGGCCGGCCACCACCGCCACACCGGCACTATCGAAGGTGTGGACGCTCGGTGAATAGTATGTGCCGAAATTGCCGGCGGCGAGATTTTTCAGCCGGTTGAAATTGCCGCCGAACGTGTAGTCGTTGACGCCGAGCCGACGGTCGCCGCCGCGGCCGTGGATGAAAATAACGGTGAACGCGGCATTGGTTGCCGGGCCGACGCGGGTGACGTCGAGGCTGTGGCCATCGGCCAGCGGCAGCGTCTCGTCCGCCTGCGACCGCTTGACGCCAAGCGAGACATAGGCCGATTTTACCCGGCGTTCGGGGATCTCGTCGCGGCCGTTTATATCGCGCATCTCCTGGTAGTCGAGAATCTGGAAGGCACCGCCATCGCGGCTTTCCAACACGGTCTGCGCGGAAAACAGATCGTCTTTGAACGGTTTTAGCCGCATGTCGTCAGCCTGGGCGAAAGCTGGTAGAAGCAGCAAAAGGCTTGCGGCCAACCGTCGGAATGTGAAATGAGCTGTGGACATGCGTATCCGAACCAGTGTGCCTGAAAACATCTGCCTTGCCATCGGCAAGCCGGCAACGCAATCCTGATCGCCAAACTTCGTCCCGCTTTGACTGCATCGCGCCGGGACACGATTTCTGGCAGAATCCGGCCGATTCGCATGACGACGACAGGTGATGACGGACAATACGGTGATTTTGCGGACGCTCTTCCGGCATGCCGCGATCACACTAGAATTTGAGATTTGAACGCCCGATGGATGACAACGACCTTTTCTCCGCAATGCCCAAAGCCGAAAAGCCGATGGATGTGAAGCCAGCCGCAGCCACGCCAGCGGCGGCCGTGGATAAACCTGTCACCGCCGAGGCAACGCGTGCCCCCTCCTCCGCCTCGCGCGCCGGCCCTGCCGGCAGTGACAGCAACGGCTACGACGCCTCTGCGATCCGTGTGCTCGAAGGGCTGGAGCCGGTGCGCATGCGTCCGGGCATGTATATCGGCGGTACCGACGAAAAGGCGCTGCACCATCTGTTTGCCGAAGTGCTCGACAATTCCATGGACGAGGCGGTGGCCGGACATGCCAATTTCATCGAAGTCCATTTCGACGCCCAGGGCTTTCTGACCGTCTCGGACAATGGCCGCGGCATTCCGGTGGAGCTGCATCCGCAGGTTCCCGGAAAATCGACGCTCGAAGTGATCATGACCAAGCTACATGCCGGCGGCAAGTTCGACGGCAAGGCTTATGAGACCTCGGGCGGTCTGCACGGCGTCGGCGTCTCGGTCGTCAACGCGCTGTCGGACCTTTTGGAAGTCGAAGTCGCGCGCAATAAGAAACTCTATCGCCAGCGGTTTTCACGCGGCATTCCGATCAGCGAGTTGGAAGAACTGGGCGACGTGCACAATCGCCGCGGCACACGCGTGCGTTTTCACCCCGACGCGCAGATCTTTGGGGATCACGCCCGCTTCGATCCCGGCCGCATTTTTCGAATGGCGCGCTCGAAAGCCTACCTGTTCGGCGGCGTCGAAATCCGCTGGAGCTGCGATCCGGGCGTATTTCCGGAGGGGTCGGAATATCCCGACAAGGCGGTGTTCCATTTCCCGGGCGGGCTGAAGGATTATCTGCATGCCACGCTCGGCAAGGATTTCACCGTCACCCGCGAAATCTTTTCCGGCAAGACCGAAAAGGCAGGCGGCCACGGGGCGATGGAATGGGCGGTCACCTGGTATGGCGGCGATCCGCAGTTGCATTCCTATTGCAACACCATTCCCACCCCCGAAGGCGGCACGCATGAAGCAGGCCTGCGCATCGCGCTGACCAAAGGTCTCAAAAGCTATGCGGAACTGACGCAGAACAAGCGCGCAGCCCAGATCACCACCGACGATGTGATGATTTCAGCGGTCGGCATGCTGTCGGTGTTCATTCGCGAGCCGGAATTCGTCGGCCAGACCAAAGACCGGCTGGCGAGCGTCGAGGCGCAGCGTCTGGTCGAAAACATTCTGCGCGATCCGTTCGACCACTTTCTAGCCGACAATCCCAATGAGGCGGAAAAGCTGCTCGACTGGGTGATCGAACGCGCCGAGGAACGGCTACGCCGGCGCAAGGAAAAGGAAGTCAACCGCAAGACCGCGGTGCGCAAACTTCGCTTGCCGGGCAAACTGTCGGACTGCTCCCAAAACACCGCCGAGGGTGCGGAACTGTTTATCGTTGAAGGCGATTCGGCCGGAGGCTCGGCAAAACAGGCGCGCAACCGCGCCAACCAGGCAATCCTGCCGCTGCGCGGCAAAATTCTCAATGTCGGCAATGCCACAAGGGAAAAACTGTCTGCAAACCAGCAGATCACCGACCTGATCCAGGCGCTCGGCTGCGGCACGCGTTCGAAATACCGCGAGGAAGACCTGCGCTACGAGCGCATCGTGGTCATGACCGATGCCGATGTCGATGGTGCCCATATCGCCTCGCTGCTGATCACCTTCTTCTACCAGGAAATGCCGGAACTGATTCGCGGCGGCCACCTGTATCTGGCTGTGCCGCCGCTCTATCGGCTGACCCAGGGCGCCAAGACATTGTATGCCCGCGATGATGTGCATCGCGCGGAAATCATGAATACGGTGTTCAAAGGAAAGAAGGTCGAGATCGGCCGCTTCAAAGGGCTGGGTGAGATGATGCCGGCGCAGTTGAAGGAAACGACGATGGATCCAGCCAAGCGGACGCTGCTGAAAGTGTCGATCGACGATGTCGATTTCGAGGGCACGCGCGAAGCTGTCGACAATCTGATGGGCAGCAAGCCTGAAGCGCGCTTCCGGTTTATCCAGGAACGGGCAGTGTTTGCTGAAAACCTCGATATCTGAGGTTTCGATACACGCTCAATTGTGCAGGCGGATCGACCAGAGCAGTGCGTCGGGCAGCGGCGTCCACCAGCCGGTGGCAATGCCGGCCTGGCGCAGGGCTGCGGCGGTCCAGGTATTACAGCCAAGAATGGCGCTGAAAGTGCCGGGCGCTTCGAAGAAGGCGTCATACTGGCCATAGGCAAAGCCCGCCAGCAGTTTCGGGCCTGCTGGTCCCTCTGTAAAACTGCTGCGGATGAAGGTCAGCAAGTTGTCCCGACCCTCATTGCCGATTTCGAGCACCGTGACAACTGGCGGATTGAGCGAAATGTCGCCGGCCAGTTCCACATGCATGACTGAGGCATCCACGGTCAGGCCGCGAAACGCCGGCATGAACTTCAGATCGGCCCAGGTCGGCGTCTCCGTGTAAAAACTG
>Ga0247730_1000840_pt1 | contig 19227 bp, 18 predicted proteins | sample UWRJL073202C2_FD_180959 | JGI IMG/M metagenome (GOLD analysis project Ga0247730, IMG submission 180959) | Plant litter microbial communities from Arlington Agricultural Research Station in Wisconsin, United States - UWRJ-L073-202C-2 | ecosystem: Environmental > Terrestrial > Plant litter >... | reverse complement strand
TGAAACGCCTCGGTCATAATCTCCATCTTCCGCATTGACGCTGCCAAAAGCGATTGGTCCGTCGCTGAAGCCTGTGATTGCCCATGCACGGGAATCGATATGGCCAGTTTCTGAATTTGGAGAAATTCCATCTCCCTGAAAAGTATCGCGGTTCACGCCGTCTACCGTGCTGTCAAAATTGATCGTATTGACTGTATTTGCAGCATAGATCTGCCACCCAAATGTCGCATTCAGCGTAGTCCTATTTCCTAGTAAGGGTGATGCAGTAAGGTAATTTTCGGTACCGCCGGTTCCATTGTACTCATAAACAGCTACGTGATAAGACAGCGCAGGAGATAATCCTGTAACGGCAACTGAATTTCCTGTGCCTGAATAAATTGCGTAATTTCCTGTTCCGATTTCTGAACCTGAACCAAATATGCTGAGCGCGTTGTAGCCCTGTCCATCTACTGGAGCAGCGTTTACCGCACCTGCTTGACGGATCAATACAATTCTTCTGGCCCCGTTTCCATTGGTCCAGCTGACTGTAAATCCAGAAGACGATACACTTGTGAAAGAAATGGCTGTGCTTTGAATTGTAGGCTGTGCTGCGAGAACTTTTCCGGTAACGGCAACCTGTTTTTCAATTCCTCCAGTAACATTGTGGGTAATTGCACCTGAATAGATTCCTGCTGGCGCAGCTGCTTTTACTCTAGCGTTTATTGTCACTGTCCCGCCAGTTAAATTATTTCCTGTTCGAGCAAGCGTAAAAGAGCTGGCGTAAGCAGTTCCTCCATCCTTTGAAATTTCAAAATTTGCTGGTGCCACAATTACGGGATCAGCTGTAAGATTTGAACCTGTTATAGCATATGTTAGCGCGGCAGAAGCTGTTCCTGTTGTCGTTGTGGCAAAATTTAGCGCATTTGAGGAAACCGTAAGTGTCGGAATTCCTGCAGGCTCGATAGCGAATGGCAGTGCATTCGATACCGTAGTGCCATTGGCTACAGTTACCGATGCGCTTCCAGATACCGAAATATCAGCAGCTGTAATTGCAACTCTAAGCTGAGTCGGCGAATCATAAGCCGTGCTTCTGTTCGTGCCGTTCCACCGAGCTGTAGTTGTATTTGTAAAGCCGCTGCCAGTTATTACCATTTCAAAAGCCGCAGTGCCTGCTGTTCTTGAGCTTGGAGAAAGCGAGATAAGTGTTGGTATTCCAACCGTAACTCTCACATAGTCAAAAAAGGCTGTCTGGCTCGCCAGTGTTCCTGCATTTTGGTAACCTCCCAAGATTGGAAGCGAAGAGCTGGTGTATGTATTATTCACAATTGTTCCCTGTGAAGCCAGCGTTCCAGAGTTTGGATCGGCAGCCGTCGTGGTTCCATCGTTTCTTAATAAAAGCTGCCAAGTATTTGTGGAAGGCGTATAAATTACTTTAACGCTGATATATTGCGCCCCGAAATCTGCCAATCCGCTTGTGCTTGAGGAAATAAGATTGGTGTGGTTTCTGATTCCTGAATTATATCTTACAAGGCGCACTGGGTCTGCTGTGCCTGTATTCCCTAAAACAACCGCATAGCCTGTTCCCGTGACATTTGTTGTTCCAGCCGTACCGGCAAGAATATATGCCATGCCATATTCTGTAGCGGCGAATCCAGATGGGTTGGAGTTGCTTTGGCGCATATTGAAAGTCCAAGCCACCATTCCTGGGTTATTGGCCAGGATTGTGTTATAGGGCATCGGAAAATCACTGGAGTTAGTGTAACCCATAACCCAGCCGTTGCTGTTGGCAGTACCTCCGGTGTCATTGATCAAAGAGAGATGGCTGTTGGCTATTCCAGAGCCGAAATCAGAACCGCTCCGGGCGTTTCGCCAGATAGTGCTCGTGCCGATCAAGCCGGCCGCCGTCGTGTAGTAAACTCCCTGGGAAGTTGAAAAGTCATCATTAAAAACCGTGGTCTGAGAATGCGAGCTTAACACGGTCAGTAATGCGCACAATGCGATAATTACCCTTAAAAGAAAGCGTAGCGATTGTATCATAGTAGATTTTTTTTATTATGGGATTTACAAAATTAGGGACATATTTTTGTATAATGATAAAAAAAACTACCAAAAATTGATGATATTACAAAAAAAATGAAACTTTAACTATTTACAAAAGAATATTCTCACTATTATGAACACACATGAATTCGCCAATCGAGAATAAATAGGTAATTTACTACAGAGTGATATACGAAAGCCGATAAAGATTTTTTAACCATTCAAAATGGCAAAACCCTGCAGGATCTTGCCGAAAAAAATTCTCTTGCTGCACTGAATTTAAAAGTACTGCCAAATCAGCGGAACAGGTGTTCCTCCGACCAATAAAAAGTGCTGCTGCATAGGCAAGATTTCCTTTAAATACTGGATAGCTGTAGCGCAATCGAAATTCAATGGAAGCTGACATCCTTGATTGCCGTCCCTGACGGTCCGCACAAACAGATAACGCCATTGTCTTCCAATGGCGTTATTTTTTTAAAAGCCAAGGAATTTTTGTATGATAGCGTCCCGCTCAATGTGTGACTAACTATTTATTTTGGAATTCCCCTTATCTTACAATATTTTTTTGCAATCTATTGTTTCCTTATTTTGTGCAAGCTTCATTCCGGTAACTTTGCCTTTTCGTCTAAAATAAAATCAAACTCCGCATTATTTTTTCTTTCGTAAAAATTATTTTCCCTATACGCTCCAATAAGAATTTTTCGCCATTTTTACCGTCCTCATACATGCTTAGAAGGAGATAATTGCTTGCAGCTTCACTTATCTGGAACGTCCCGACGTTAATGAGTCCGATCAATTTGCCTTGCATGCATCATTCTATAATATATGGCGAGCTGCCCATTGATGCTAAATATGCACTCGCCACTTAAATTAAGTCAGGGAAAAATTATTTTATTTTGGTTGCAAATTCGCCAATTGGCAGGCGAACTTTTGGCATTGCAGCCAGATAATCGGCTACAGCATCACGATAGCCCAGAGAAATAATTACCGAAGCGTGTAGATTTTTTTCTGACAACCCCAATACATCATTAAATAATTCCGGATCAAAACCTTCCATAGGAGTAGCATCTACCTGAAGTTCGGCCGCCGCGATTAATGCAGTTCCAAGGCCAATGTAAGCTTGATTGGATGACCAAATCGCGTGTTGCTCGGGAGTCTGAGTGGAAAAAAAAGAAGTCACTGCTTCCTTTAAAGGATTTAGAGCTCCCACTTCCAAAGCGCGTTTTTCTTCCATCATTGCCACGTAATCTGCAATGTACTCGCTGGTTATATTGTTAAATGCAGCAAAAACAAGCAAATGGGAAGAATCCTGGATCTGTGTATTGAACGAGCCCTCAGCTAATTTTTTTCGCTTTTCAGTATTTGTTACCACGATTAAGCGATAAGGCTGTATCCCGCAGGAAGAAGCACTAAGGTTGATGGCTTCAATAATTTGGTCAATCTTGTCTTCGCTAACCAATTCATCTGCGTATTTCTTAACAGCGTAGCGCCATTGTAAATTTTTGATCAATTCCATATTTATATAATTTTAATGCAAAGCTATACCAGTTATGTGTATATTTGTCACTAAGTGACAAAAAGTTATAGTGACAAACGGGTAACCACGTGAAGATTATGCAAGAGAAATTTGAACCAATAAGAGATTGCGCCCATAAAATATTAGCGATCAGCGATACAATGGATATTTTAAATGGAAAATGGAAAATGTCTATCGTTGCCTGCTTGTGTTATAAGCCGATGCGCTATTCCGAACTGCTGAATGAGGTAAAGGGCATTTCCGGCAAAGTGCTCAGCCGCGAATTGAAAGATCTGGAAATAAATGAGCTTATTGAGCGTATAGTCTTAAGCACTGCGCCTGTTGCCGTCGAGTACCGTATTACAGACTACGGCAATTCGCTTAAAGAACTCACCAATACAATAGCTGATTGGGGCTTCATTCACAGAAAACGCATCATCAGCAGAATGAAAAAAGATTGAGCTGTTTATCACTAAGCTACTGCAGGTTGCCGCTGTACATTCCCTGCTCAAAATGGACGGCATCTGTTTTTGTGATAAACAATAAATATCGCTTGTTTCCACAGCACGGAATAAAGGGTTATCATCTTCTGCGAGTGCACTTTCGCCTGTAACAAGACCCATCGTTTCATTCACATTTACTTTCCCGGCAAATATATAAAAGAGGAAAGCACAATTTTCAGACGGCGCTTCAGGAAGGACAATTTGCTGACCTTCTTCCAGCCGCACATCCATCAGCCATGTATTGCTTCTTATCTGCAATGGGTAGTCACTCCCCTTTCCTGCTATTTTACGCCAAAGATTCGTGCTGTGAACTTCAGGCAGCTGGTAAAACGGAACCTGTGGTTTGAGCCCGGGAGTTTCCGGCCTGATGAATATCTGCAGCCCTTCCAAGGCTCCACCCTCTTCCAAAACCCTTTCCTCGTGGCAGTAACTTGCGCCAGCGTTCATCATCATCAGCTTTTGATTGGATATCTCCTGGGTATGGCCTTCCGAGTCGAGATGTTTTACGCTACCGCTTCGTAAATAGTTACTATTTCATCGTCTCTGTGCGGATGCATTGGAATTAATGTACCAGGTGTTATTCGTGCGTGATCAATTCTGCCGATGGTGGAAAAACCCGTATCATTTAACTGGGGCATGATTAGCCCGGGATATAATATCTGTATCCCGAAGTCTGCCTGCTGCTTGCCCTATTTTATGCAATTATCAATCTTGGTTACCATTTTCTTGCTGCTAATTTGATTTATAAATGCAATGGCATGTGCAGTGGCCTTACCATTGCAAACTTTGTAAATGTTTAATGTATTTCAATGACCACTTTTCCGATACAGCCGCCTTTTTCAGCATACTCGTACGCCCCTTTATACTGATCGAATGAAAACACTTTGTTAACTTCGATATCCAGTCCATTCTCTGCAGCAGCCAGCAAAATATTGGTGTATTTGGCAGACGGGCTTGAAAGTATTACAAGGTGTTTTTTGGCGGAAAAAAGGTTTTTGATAAGGGATAGCGGGATTTCAATGGGCTGTGGAGTGGGGTTCAGAAAAATGGCTTTGGATTTCATTATTGCTTTGGCATTTTTAAATCCCATTTTGCCTGAAAGATCAATAACAATATCATATTTATCAGCTTTAGAAAGCACATTATCTTTTTTATAGTCTATGACATAATCCGCTCCCCATTTTTTTGCATATTCGGCTCCATCGGTACTGGTTACCGCTGTTACTTTTGCACCCTTTCGTTTTAGTAGCTGAAGCAGGAACATGCCGAATCCGCCAGTAGCGCCATTTACCAAAATATTGGTCTTTGCACTGATGTCGCCCATTTTTAGCAAGGAAGCAACCGCCGCAGTACCAACTACTGGAATTGAAGCAGCCTGGGCAAAGTTAATGTTAGACGGTTTTTTCCAGACTAGTGAAGAGGCCACTGCAATATATTCTGCCGATACGCCTTCCTTCATCATGTTTTTCACTACTCCGAAAACGGCATCGCCTTTTTTGAAGCCCTGTACATAAGATCCGATTTCCTCGATAGTGCCGGCAAAATCTGTACCTGTGTTTTTAGGGAATGTAGACCCGGACATTAATTTCATCTCGCCTTTTCTGATTTTCCAGTCCATGGGATTGACGGAAAATGCTCTAACCTTCACCAGGACCTGGTCAGCTTTGATTGAAGGTCTTGATTGTTCTACGGTCTGTAAAACCTCTGTACCTCCGAATTTTTGATATGCAATTGCTTTCATGATATTATTTTTTTAGCTGTTTAAAATGATATTGCAAAGTTGCGAACAGCAGCATCGTGAAACTTGTATCAAATCACTATTGTGTTTTGATTTATTAAAAAAACGGCACTCTTTTTAATGGTAGGTTTGTAAATAAAAATGCACCTGCAAGAACTGCAAATGCATCATTTATATATTTATTTTAGGTTGGGGCTGCAGTTTGATCTGAGCTTATAAGTGACACTTATCCAATATTCCTGATATCCATAATATCGCAGCACTAATAAATCTGTATCAAATCACTGCTGTATTTCAAAGCTTTAGGAGGCATTCCAAACATTTCATACATATACTTATTTAATTGCGGCAGGTCATAAAAGCCGGTGTCATATGCAATGTCGGTAAGGCTTCTGTCTTTATCAGAAAGTGTCAGGTAAATGGCCTGTCGCAGCCGCGTCCATAATAGGTATTTCGATAAGCTGCTTCCGGTCTGTTTCTTAAAGAGTGACGTTAGTCGGGATGGTGAAAGAAAAACGATATCGGCAAATGTCTGCGGTGTGATATCAGATTGAAAATAGTTAGACTTGATGTAATCAACAATTTTTGCAACCCTTTCATCGTATTTTGCTGCAGGCAGTTTAGAGAGCAGGGATTCTATTATATCGTTTACATCTAAAGTATTCCTTGCTGTCTGAAAGAATGCATTTGTCTCCGTGGGAGAGTCAAAAGCAATGAAGTCTTCACCATCTTTAAATCTGCCTGCAAGTTCTAAACCAATACTTGAATAGGGCTCTATATTTAAGACATTCAGTGTTCCTTTTTCTGCAACGCAAAAATGGGCAACATGGGGCTTTATAAGAAAACCGTAGATTCGCTCGTTCAGCTTGCCACTAATAGTCGAGTCAAACGGGGTGTCGTTTGAAAACACAATTTGATAGGCCGAATGATGATGGATTTCTACAGTAAGATTGCGAGCCTGAAGGGCTAAGATAAAAGGATTCATAGATACTGATTGCGTATTGCTAAAACCAAACTTTTGAGCAATTAAATATTTATTGTAAAAATATCTAAAAATTCTTTATTATATCTTTCGAAGTGTTAAACGATTATTAACCATTAGCTGTGGATATCTATTTAATGAAGTTTAAACTACAATCAATTAAACGAACTTCTAAATTCAATAGGCGAAATATTTGTCTTATTTTTAAATAATTTGGAGAAGCTCTGGCTGTGTTCGAATCCCAGTTGAAAAGCTATTTCAGAAACTGTCAGTTCAGTCGTCGATAGTTTTACTTTTGCTTTTTCAATCAGTTTCTCGTGAATATGCTGCTGCGTAGTCAGTCCCGTCAGAGATTTTAATAAACTACTTAAATACATGGGGGATATATTCAAAGATTGGGCGATATATTGTACTGTAGGCAGCCCGGAAGTATTTTCATTATTAAAATAATCATCTATGGTTTTTTCTACATTATCTAAAATCTGATAGTTGTTTACCTTACGGGTTAAAAATTGTCTTTGATAAAAACGCTCAGAATAGTTAAGCAGCGTTTCCAACTGTGAAATAATTATGTTTTGGCTGAACTTATCCAGGTTAGCATTGTATTCCTGTTCAATATTTTTTACAATCGCATGAAGCGTTGCTTCTTCCTTATCGGAAAGAAACAACGCCTCATTTACAGCATAGTCAAAGAATTCATAATGGCTTATATTTTTTGCCAGTGCAGTATTCCATAAAAAATCAGGATGTACCATAAGGACCCAGCCACTTTGGGTGGTGGCAATTTCATCCATCTTTTCAATGCCAAAAACCTGGTTTGGAGCTATAAAAAACATAACTCCATCATCGAAGTCATAATGGCTCTGACCATACTTAAATGTAGCATCAATACTGCGCTTTATAGAAATGTGGTAGAAGTCAAATACAAAATTCTTGTGGTTTATTTCTTTGGCGCATGCAAAACTCCCATAGTCAAATAAACTGATATGGGGATGCAGCGGTGAAGGCAGACCCTTCATTTTATGAAATTCTGCAATTGATTTTACCCTATGTACCTGCTGTTGACTCATAGTACAAATTTACAAATATTAGATCATCATGCCTCCGGAGAGTTCAATTCTTTGCGCGTTTACCCAGCCAGCTTCAGGAGTACACAGGAAAGCAACTACACCCCCAATATCTTCCGGCTCACCTACGCGTCCCAATGCTGTTACTGACGCGACCGCATTCCTCTTGCTTTCATCTGATCTGGTTGAACCTCCTCCGAAATCAGTTGCAATAGCACCGGGAGCTATGCTGTTGGCCGTAATTTTTCTGGCACCTAATTCCTTGGCCAGGCATCTTGTGTAGGTTTCGATCGCACCTTTCATGCTTGCATAGGCAGATACGTTCGGGAAGGAAATCCTGGTTAAGCCTGACGATATATTTACGATCCTGCCACCATCGTTAAGTAGCGGCAGTAGCTTTTGGGTTAAGAAGTAAACTCCTTTAAAATGAACGTTCATCAGCGTGTCAAATGCATCTTCGGTGGTGTCGGTTACCGAACCATAGAGGCCTACGCCGGCATTGTTGATCAGATAATCGAAATTTGGCGCACCCTCATGTTCCAATAAATGCTTGCCCGCCTGATCTACGAAACTGTCAAAAGCCTTCACATTGCCCATATCCAACTGGAACGCAATACCCTTTTGGCCCAGGGAGGAAACTTCAGCCACAACCTTATCCGCTTCATCCTTATTATTGTAATAAGTGAAAATGACATTGTTTCCGTTCTTCGCCAGATTAATAACCATATCTCTGCCCAATCCACGGCTTCCACCCGTAACGATCGCAATTTTACTTTTTGTTGACATAACTTATTTATTAAATTTTATAGGGCAAAGTTCAGTAAATCTGACAATTGCTATGTAGCCAAAATAGTGATTGTTGTAGCCATTTTTAAAACATATAAAATCATGATTTGGCAGGCGGCTGATGCATGAATTTTATGTTGGACGTTTTTTCTTGTATAGTCCAAAAGAGCTTGTTAAATTTGCGTAACTAATTACGTAATTAATTATATATATGAAATTTTATAAAATGGCAGGCATAAAATCGATAGGCAGCAGGCTGAGGATGTTAACCAATAAAATTACTGATGATGCAGCGCAAATATATAAACTGTACAATATTGAAATGCAGCCCAAATGGTTTCCGGTCTTCTATGCCCTTTCAGAAGGCAGTGAAAAAACCATTACTGGAATTGCACAGGAAATAGGCCACTCGCATCCTTCTGTCAGTAAAATCATAAGTGAAATGATTGAAGAGGGTCTGATCGAAAAGAAAGACAACAGCGACGCAAGGCGAAGCATGGTGGGGCTTTCAGAAAAAGGAATGAGCTATAAGGAAAAGATCCAGGATCAGTATACCGATGTGGAAGATGCGATTGAAGCTCTTAACAGGCAGGCGACCAATGATCTGTGGAAAGCAATCGAAGAATGGGAATTTTTGCTCGAACAGAAAACATTGCTGCGCAGGGTAATTGAGCAGAAAAAAAAGCGTGAAAGCAATGCTGTATTGATTGCCGACTTCAAACCTGAACATGCCAATGCTTTTAGGCAATTGAACGAACAGTGGATATCTTCTTATTTTAAGATGGAAGAAGCCGACTATCGCTCGCTGGATAATCCGCAGGAATATATCCTGGATCAGGGAGGCCATATTTTAGTTGCCCTTCTAAATGATGAGGTTGTCGGCGTGTGCGCCCTAATGGCGAAGCATGACGGGGAACATGATTTTGAATTGGCCAAGATGGCGGTCTCTCCATCCGCGCAAGGCAAGAGTATCGGCTGGCTGCTGGGACAGGCAGCATTAAACAAGGCGGCCGTACTGGGAGCTAAAAAAGTGTATCTGGAAAGCAATACTATACTCAGACCAGCAATCAGTCTCTATCATAAGCTGGGATTCCAGAAAATAGCAGGCCGTCCGACACCTTATGAGCGCTGCAATATACAGATGGCGGCTGCTATCAGCCCATCTCATATAGAATCTTAGATATGTACGATAAAAAAATAGCCGTAGTTATTCTAAACAATTTAGAAGACTGGCAGAAACTAAATGTTACTTCTTTCCTCGCAAGTTCCGTTGCCATAGCTTTTCCTGAAACTCACGGCGCTCCGCTGGTAAGTGCTTCAGAGACTTCATACCTGCCGTTTGTAAAACATCCCATACTTGTTTATGCTGCCCAGTCGGATGAACAGCTGCAGCGCGCTTTTAACCGGGCGTCAGAAAGGGAATTGCATGTTGGCATCTACACCAAAGAGCTGTTTGCTACTAAAAATGAAGAAGGCAACAACGAAATAGCACAGCATGCAGATAGCGCCTTAAACCTCGCAGGCACAATAATATATGTAGAGAATAAAAAGTCGATAAGGCAGTAGACAAACTGAAGTTCCATCCTTAGATGGTATAATGGAGACAATAATATTCCTTATATTCGCCCTTAATAACAATGAACCCTCACAATAACACGAGAAAATAATGAATGATAAGATTAATGTATTGGTTATTTTAACCGTAATTTCTTTGTTCATTTCGTTTTTCCTTGCGTTTTTTCTACTTACACTAAAAACCAAACACAAAACAAGTAAAACAAGTAATTCTCTTTTTGCTTTTTTTCTAATTATGACTGCAATAGATTCTAGCACGCCATTATTAGATTTAGTAACCACTGGTCCTACAAATGTGGGAATATTTAGAACTACGCTCGCTTTTTTGCAATTGCCTGTTTTTTATATGTATGTAGTTTCTGTTTGTTATTCTGATTTTCGACTTAAACCTAAATATATTCTGCATCTTCTTCCATTTCTAGTTGCAAACATCATTTTATTACCTCGCTTTTATTTGGTAGATGTTGTTGCTAAAATGAATTTTATTGCAAATCGTAAAAGTATGATAGAAATGCCGTTCAATCATGTTCTTATTCATATTCAGATATTGGTATATTTTATTGCTGTCTTTATGTTGTTAAAAAAATCGAAAAAGCTATATCTTGAAAACTTCGCAGGTGCCAATATTAATTCTTATAATTGGTTGTTTCAGTTTACGGTTGTGCTTAGCGTTTTATACTTTATTACACTTTTAAAAAACATTTTTAAGTTTTCTGATTATTTCTATATTTTTGAATGGATGAAAATAGGAATCATCGTATTCCAGCTCTTTATTGCATGTTGGTATTTATTTAAAGCTTTAAATCATCCTAGCTTATTTAGAAATATTGATTCGAACTTAAAATTGGTTTCGGATATTGTTTTAGAAGAAAGGAATAGTTCAATAATCGAGGTAACCGATAAAGAATGCAATGAAGAATTAGTGAAATTAAAGCGATATATGGCTGAAGAAAAGCCATTTTTAAATCCTTACCTGACAATTCAGGATGTTTCTGCTGCTATAGAAATTCCTGTTCGTGATTTGTCGCTTTTAATCAATCATAAATTAGACCAGCATTTTTACGATTTCGTTAATACGTATCGAATCGAAAATGCGATGGATATTTTGAAAGATGTTAAAAAAAGCAAAGTAACAATTCTTGAAATTTTATACGAAGTTGGATTTAATTCGAAATCTTCTTTTAATACTGCTTTTAAAAAACATACAGGAAATACTCCCACTTCTTACCGTAAAAAATTGTAATTCAGTTTTTTGCAACTACTCGTACTTGCTGTTGAGACGACTCGTACATATTTTTTCTAATAAATGCGTCCGAATCTTTTCATTCGGTCGCACACGACTGACTTCTTCCACATCTTTGTATCCAAATAAATTTATAACTAAAATACGATACGATGAAAAATATTATTTACATACTACTTCTTGTAGTAGCAAGCGCAAATTGTCAGACAGGCCATAACGCATTGACAAAAAAAACAGATTACAGCTTTCTAACAGATAGCATGAATATTGACCAGCAATTAGAAAAATATAAACTGCCCGGATTTAGTGTGGTCATTTTTGAAAACTACGAGATTGTCTATTCAAAGCAATTTGGTGTGAAATCAATAAATTCTAAGGAAAAAATAGACCAAAATACAGCTTTTTCTACCGCATCAATTTCGAAACCAATTACGGCGCTTCTTTGTTTTATGCTTGAAGAAAAAGGTTTACTTAATTTAGATGATCCAATAAATCCTTATTTAAAACGCTGGCATTTGCCAAAAAGCAAGTTTACTGAACATAACATACCAACTTGGAGACAATTTCTAAACCATACCGCTGGTACAAGTCAGGATGGATTTGAAGATCATTATGAAGGAGAAGCAATTCCGACATTAAAACAAAGTCTTTTAGGACAGATACCGAGATATGATAAAGAAATAGAATTTTTGTTTGCGCCGGGAACCAGTTGGCAATACAGCGGTGGTGGTTATACAATTATTCAAATGGCATTAGAAGATACGTTTAATAGACCTATGGCAGAGCTTGCAAAAGAATATATTTTTTCACCTCTTGGCTTGAAAAACACTACAATGACGCAGCCAAATGAAAAGGGTTTTCTAACAAATGTGGCCCTTGTTCATGATAAAGACGGAAAAGTGATTAAAACAGGTTTGCCAATCACCCCACAAGTTGCGCCATCAGGAATGTGGTCTACGGCAACTGATTTAGCTAAAATTGCTATTGAAATGCAAAATGCCTTGCGCAATAAAAACAACAAGGTAATTTCTCATAATGTGGCAAAAAAAGTAACAGCAGTAACCGCTTTAAAAAATGCCGTTGGAGGCTGGAGCTACGGATGGCAAAAGTCTTTTGGTTATAATAATTATGACTGGTTTATGTGTAACGGTTCCAATACCGGAGTTGGCGGTACTATTGGCGCTACCATGACAGATGGAAATGGCTTTGCATTTCTTGCTAATGGAGAAAAACCCAATCGTTTTCCTGTAATGAGCCACACTCAAAAAACGATTCTGAAGTTGATGGATTGGAACAATAAGGCAGCTAGTGAAAGCATTCAGGAAATACCTTTGTCTGTAAAAGAAAAACTAATTGGGTCTTACGATGATTTTCTTTATGGGCAGGGAGTGGAAACCAAAATAACAGAAAGAAATAACCGTCTTTATGTTGGGTCTATGTTATTGGAACATTTTAAGGGGAAAAACGATTATGAATTACTCTATTTAAAAAACGGATTATTTAAAATTGTAGATTATCCTAACTTGTTGAAATTCGAATTTACTGACGGAAAAGCAACTTCTGTAATCTTGATAAGGGATAATACGCAGGCTAAAATTGAACTCATTCATAAAGAAAAAGTAGTAAATTAAACAAACAAAGCCATTGGAATCCAACGGCTTTGTTTGTCTCTGTGTGGGCGATGGGGGGTTCGAACCTGTGGTACAATGCGAGATTGTCTTGATTTAAAGCATTAAGTTTCATTTGAAAGCTGCTTTTTTCCCCATTCATGAATATGCTCAATAAATGGGATTAGTTCCAAACCTGTATCACTTAGTGAATACTCTACTTTGGGAGGAACCTCATGATACATTTTACGGATGACTAATTTATCGGCCTCCAGCTCACGCAAAGTCTGGGTGAGCATTTTAGTTGTAATGTCTGGGAGTGTCCTGCCTAATTCGCCATAGCGCAAAACTTTTTGCATGCCAAGATGCCAAAGAATTCGGCCCTTATATTTACCGCCTATGCGTTTGAAGGCATATTCAACGCCACAATTTTCGATGCATTCTGGAATTTCCGATTTATTTTTCATTTATTCTAAATATAACATTCTATTAATCAGCATTAGATTCTTTTTGGTCTGTAAGATACAAAAAAGTACATACTTGACAAAAGTATGCAAATCTTATAATTTTGTTCCCACTAGACAAAGAAAATTGTCCTATGAAATCTGCTACTATGAAAAAATCTGAAAATAAGAAAGTCGGGCAAGGCACTCCATCAATTATGAAGGCGGTACGCCAGCACGAATTTGGAGGTCCGCATGTATTGCGTTATGAAGATGCACCGGTTCCAGAACTGGTTAAGGGAGAAGTGAGGATCCGGGTTCATGCGATCGGATTAAATCCACCGGATTGGTATCTGCGCGAGGGATATAAAATGCTGCCTCCCGAATGGCAGCCACAGGTTCCGTTTCCAGTAATTCTCGGCACAGATATTTCTGGTGTCATCGAAGCGGTTGCAGATGATGTCACGGACTTCGAAGTTGGCGACAATGTATATTCCATGGTCCGTTTTCCAAGCTTCGGTCCCAGCAAAGCCTATGCACAATATGTTACTGCACCTGCATCAGAAATTGCTCTTAAGCCAGCAGGTATCGATCACATACACGCTGCAGCCGTGCCGATGTCACTGCTTACAGCGTGGCAGTTCATGATTGACCTTGGCCATGACATACAGAATCCACTGCAACCGGACAAGCATCAGCCTGTGCCACTGGGAGGCCAAAAAGTGCTGATAAATGGCGCCGGCGGCGGTGTCGGACATTTCGCTGTGCAGCTGGCTAAATGGAAAGGTGCTTACGTTGTTGCTGTGGCCTCTGGAAAGCATGAAGCCATTCTGCGCGAGCTTGGAGCAGACGAATTTATAGACTACAACAAGACTAGTGCTGAAGATGTAGTGCGGGATGCAGATCTTGTCATCGATTCTGTTGGTGGGCCCGCCGCGAGTCGTTTTTTGAAAACGCTGAAGCGTGGCGGTTCTTTATTTCCAATATTCCCATTAGGTTTCGATGGCGCTGAAGAGGCGGAAAAACTTGGTGTAAAAGTCTCTGCAACCCAGGTTCGCTCCCATGGGACCCAGTTGAAAGAAATAGGACAATTGCTTGACAATGGGACAATTCGCATAATCATTGACAGCATTTTCCCGTTGTCAGATGCTCAAATGGCGCATGAACGTGCTGCTAAAGGAAGCATTCAGGGAAAGATAGTATTGACTGTTGCGTAAAATAAGAATTTTATTGTCAGTCGACTTATAGCCTTTAATTGTCATTGACGTAATTCATTAAAACGGGAACAGTATGAATAATGAAGAATTAAAGGATAGGATGGCGCTCAAAGAGCTCGTCGATCGTATTTCGGTACTTGGAGACAGAAAAGATTTTCATGCTCAGGTACAGCTCTTTTCTGAAAATGCAGTTTCAGAAACCTTTGGCGATGGTAAAGAAATTTTGAAACTGAAGGGACGGCTTGAAATGGAAAAAGCATTTGATAGCTTTCTTGCTGATATTGACGTCGTGTACCATCTCAATGGACAGCATGTGGTTTCGATAATTGGCGATGCTGCTTACGGGACGTGTTACTGCCTAATAACACTGATTGGAAATGAAGGCGGAAAGAAAATCAAGACCACTATCGGCGCTGTTTATCAGGATGATTATGTGCGAGAAGGAAATCGTTGGCTTATATCTAGGAGAATAGGTAATTTTGAATGGCAGGAAAAACGCCAGGCTTCGCCTACAGAGAACGCAACAAATAGGACCTTGGGAATTAAGGATTAAAGCAAATCTGATTCTCGTTTTCTATATTGATCCGCTTTGTTAGTAGCAGCGCTACTGAAACAAGCACAGAGCATTAACTTCAGGGCTTGCCGGTTCGAATCCCGCTTATAGAGACAAATAAGGCCATCGGCTTCCAATGCCTTATTCGTCATCAATAGCATTAAACATTGAATACCCAGCTGTCTTAGCAGTCCATTATTAGTTTTTTTTCTGCTGACCTGGCGCATAAGCTTTTGCGCTTTTGCTTCCGGACATTTTTTTTGCTTGTCCCGGAGGAACCTTCGCCGATCTTGGAGATGAAGTACTTACACTGCAACTCGCAACAAGGAGTACTAACAATAAAGCAGCGCACAGGCATTTAAGAAATCCAATAGTTTTCATAATTTATATTTCTTTCAAAGCTACGTATTATAACAGCCACTTTCACATATATCTCTTGTACTTAACGCGCCCTAGGAAAAACGAGTAGCCACCGAGATTCCTAAGCTAACTATCCAAATTAAGCTTAGAATTATTCCTTAGTAGTGGTCGGATTTCGAGCCCCTCATAGCCCACTTTTTTGCGAGTCGAAAAGGTGTTTTTTTGCATTATTAATAATATATTATACGATTAAAATACTATAATTCTATTTTAGCAATCAAAGAATACTATAATTTGGCAGTACTGGTGTTCGATTGAAGGAATTGAAAATAATTCGTGGAAACCTCTTTGGCGCAATTGGAAAAATGAAGAATCTAACAAGCATGCAAGATTTTTTATCAACCCTCTAAAATATAGTAATTCAATTCCATAGAACTGTTATGCATAAATTCGAGGCATAGGGGGAAAGTATTTCTCCCAGTTTAAATGGCGAATAATGGATTTGTTGCAATAGCAGCTGCGCTGAAAGCTTATAGGTACAATGAAAGCAATGGTTTTTTTATAATACATCATTTTGGTATTACTAGTCTCTTATACAAATATTTCGCCTTCAAGAATTTCGATTCTCACGATTTTATCGCCCGTTTCGCAAAAGAATTTGAGCCTGCCTATGTCAGATTTTTAGGGAACTACGAAAAGAACTCCCATAGAACGGTTCACGAGCAAATAGCGCGTTACCTTTCTAAGAACAGTGATGCTTTACAGCTTCGCAAAATGGCCAAGTCAAGAGTAAGAGTGTGCTTGCCTGCGAAGTTGAAAACCAGCATTGGTCAAGATAAATAGCAGACAGCCTCAAATAAATATAACTATTTCCTTATATTGCAATCAAATAACCAGCATGAAATTCGACTTTATAAAGAACCTGCTCAATGTTAAGACCGTTAACCATAATGAGTCAGAAGACAGGATCAGGATAACTTTAGACAACCTGTAACAATGGCCCAACTTCCAAAAAAAATTTGATAGCGGGAAGATAAAAGCTGATTCGACGGGAAGGCTTCGCTATCTTCACGGAGCGCCGGTTGGTGATTTGGTCCTGACGCGGATCAACAAAGATGGGAAGAAAAATTATAAGGAATCGACTTCTGAATGGTTTGATCCCGAAAGCCTGAAAGCGCAAAATTTCATCTGGCCGTAAATAGTAAAAAGAAAGCCATTCAATCAAGGCGGACAAGCGAAAAAACCAAAAGGAAACGGAATAAGTCCCGAAGGGTGGCAGGGCAATATAACTCGGCGAAGCCGCCTTATCAGCCCTGCCATTATGCCGTAGTCTTTTGGTTGGGCATTGCGGTGGGTACCCGCCTTTCCTTTGCTACCTTTTAATTCGTTTTGGAAATGGTTTTAATTTCTAAAAAAATAAAGCCTTTCATTAAGTCATTGAAAAGCTTTGCTATATGTGCAATTGTTTATTATTTTATTTTCTCAACAATGCCAATGCTTTGGTTATTTTCAGGTCATTTTTCAAATCTTCCAAATCATCTCCGCCAAAAACTTCAAAATCAGGTAATATATTTGATTTATAAACTTTTAAATTTCTGTCTACAACATAATCTGTTGATAAATTAATACCTGAATTCTCATTTATTTTAAAGCCTTGTACCGCTGTTGTATAATTTGCTGTTGGCTCACCTACAATAAAAGTGTTATTTCTTCCTATAAAAGATATGGCAGTCATTTCTCCTGCACTTGCAGTATAGCAACTCGTTAAAATAACTATGGGAATATCGGTTTTTATAAAATACTCTAAATCTGTTTTTCTGTACAATACATTACCGTCAATCAATAATTGCCCCTTTTCAATTTTCCAATTTCCTGTGGATTTGTTTTGAGCATCTCTAAAACCACCAAAAGTTAAATTATTTCCGATAAACTCTTTCAAACCAAGTAATATAGGATACATATTCCCACCTGTATTTAGTCTCAAATCGATAATCCATCCCTTGATTTTACTTGAATTTATATTATTGATATGAGATACTATATCGTTTGCCAAACTATCTACTTTTTTAAAAGCAAAATCATCGTTTCCTGCAATTCTGATATATCCAATTTTTTTGTCAATTACTTTACTAAACGTTCTTTTGTCAATTTTTATTCTGTCCTTTAGATAAGCATTTTTCATTACGTTGGGATTATTCCAACCGTATGTTTTTCCGTTATATTTTAAACCTCCGTGGTAATCATTAAGCTGTTTAAATACTTCTTCATACAAAGGCGCAATTTCATCTATAGAATTTAGATTTTGGGATTTAACATATAATTCATTCCTAATCTTACTAATATTTTCCTTATGAATTGAATTTGCTTCTATTAATTCAAGAGACTTATCAATAAATGATTTTACACTGTCATTTTTAAAACTTTGGGAAAATGAATATGTTGAAATCGTTAGAAGACATATTAATAAAAAATATCTATTCATAATACTATATTAAACGTTTATTAAATTTATTTTTTATAAACAAGGTTACAAAAATAAGCTTTTATAAATTAACCAAAAAATCAATGATTTGGCATCTGCACGCCAAATACTATCTCTGAAAGCAACATGGATTGATTCGTTTGATTAATTTATGGAGCCTTTCTTTGTTATCTCCGTTAAAATTATTATGGTTGAATACATCATAACGTTTTAAGTTGTCCGAAAGTCTTGATAGATGATTTATTTCAAGTAGTTTTCTTTAAATAAAGTTTCATAAATTAATTCTCCATCAAAATAATCATCATACTATACAGAGTCAAACTCTTTTGGGTTTTTACGATTGTTAGCAATACTGCTGTCGAGCGGCTACTGGTTCGTGGTCACCAGAGGAAACGGAAAGAAGCACCGGGGCCACTTTGCGCTAAAAAGATAGGCCAATCGTTAATTCACATTTAATTTCTATAATAAAAAAACAGCCTTTTTTATAGTCCGCAAAAAAGCTTTGCCAGCAACAATTCGATGGGAGCATGACTGCAGACCGTAAAATAAAAACCAACCAGCAGCCAGTTTCCCGGGCAGTGGGAAACCTTGCCCCAGGACAGAACGCCGCCAGTAATCGATTCCATCCGTTGCTTCCATAAGAATAAAATTACATCGGGTGCTTGCCGGAAAAGCCCAATAGCTGTATATTTGAGGAAACCATAAAACTGCAGCCATGTCATTGAGATTTCCCTGTGCTATCCTTCTTCTACTGTTTTCCATTACCGCAGGCGCACAAGACGTCAAATGGATACCGTTCCACTGGACGGGCGATACCATCTCTGGAAAATATTTTGACAAGTCCGCAATAGTCATCCCGGTCAGCATCGAGAATATCCCCGCCCGTTTCAACATGCAGTTTGACCTGGGCGCGGTCAGGACGGTCCTCTACGGAAACTCCATTGCGCCTTACCTCGAGGCCTACCCGGCATTGGAAAAAAAGATCGACCCTTCCAAAACATTTCTTATACAGGGTGAAAACAACCCGATGTTTGCCGGCATGTCGCTAAAGATGGGCGACGCTTCTTTTGAAGGCCTGGACATCGGCTACTTTAAGGATTACGGCGGCAGGCTCCGCAAAGAGGATCTGCTTTCCG
>Ga0247730_1000839_pt1 | contig 19230 bp, 19 predicted proteins | sample UWRJL073202C2_FD_180959 | JGI IMG/M metagenome (GOLD analysis project Ga0247730, IMG submission 180959) | Plant litter microbial communities from Arlington Agricultural Research Station in Wisconsin, United States - UWRJ-L073-202C-2 | ecosystem: Environmental > Terrestrial > Plant litter >... | reverse complement strand
CTCGGGGTGGCCGGGGGTGAGCGAGCCCCAGGTGCGGAGCGCCTTGAGGTCGTCGAGCTCGAGGCCGTAGCCGCCGAAGTAGAGCTGGATGTACTGGGTAAGCGAGCTGTGTCCGACGGACAGGATGAAGCGGTCGCGACCGATCCACTCGTTGTCGTTCGGGTCACGGCGCATGACCTTCTGGAACAGCAGGTATGCGGCGGGGGCAAGGCTCATCGCGGTGCCGGGGTGACCGTTTCCGACCTTCTCTACGGCGTCTGCCGCAAGAATTCGGGCGGTGTCAACGGCCTTGTTATCGATGGAATCCCATTGGAAAGCTGCCACGTGAGTTATGACCCTTCATATTGCACAGCAGAAAATCAGAGCGATCACTGCGGAGAGGTTATGTTTGCTTGCCGTTGTCTCAATTTATGGACACTGTCGTCGTCGGCACTCCAGCGGGAAGCCTCGACAGTCTCGATGTTTCTGAACTGTCTGACTTGGAAGCCGCAGGTGGCAAGCACAATCCAGTATAGGGAGTGCTGGGACACGCCGTGGGGGAGGATGCACCGACACGCGGCAGGCTCTCGGCCGATGAGCGGATAGAATTGGTCGAACTGCCCAGTTGTCGTTAGAGGAGTTATGGACGTAGCCGTAGAGAGCCGCCCCGCCGCCGCGCGGATCGGGTTCGCCCGCAAGGCAAAGGCCTACGTCGCGCTCACCAAACCGCGTGTGGTCGAGCTGTTGCTGGTGACCACCGCCCCCGTGATGATCCTCGCCCAGAACGGCCTGCCCAACCTCTGGCTCGTTATCGCGACCCTCATCGGCGGTTCGCTCAGCGCCGGTTCCGCCAGCGCGTTCAATTGCTACATCGACCGCGACATCGACCGTCTGATGAAGCGCACGCAGAAGCGTCCCCTCGTCACCGGGGAGCTCACCGACCGCGAAGCCCTCGTTTTCGCGTGGGTCATCGGCGTGGCATCCATCGTCTGGCTCGGCGTATTCGCTAACTGGCTCGCGGCGGGCCTGTCGCTCCTCGCGATCCTCGTGTATGTCTTCGTCTACACGCTCTGGCTCAAGCGCCGCACCGAGCAGAACATCATCTGGGGCGGCATCGCCGGCTGCTTCCCCGTGCTCATCGGCTGGGCGGCCGTCACCGGCTCGCTCACCTGGGCCCCGGTCATCCTGTTCGCCGTCATCTTCCTCTGGACGCCGCCGCACTACTGGCCGCTCTCGATGAAGTACCGCGACGAGTACCAGGCCGCAAGCGTGCCGATGCTCGCCGTCGTACGCGGGCGCCAGCTCGTCGGGCTGCAGATCATCCTCTACGCGTGGGCCACGGTCGCGTGCTCGCTGCTGCTCATTCCCGTCGCGAACATGGGCATCACCTACTCGGTGGTGGCCGTGGCGAGCGGCATCTGGTTCATCTACGAGTCGCATCGCCTCTACAACCAGGCGATCCGCCACGACTCGGTCACGCCGATGCGCGTGTTCCACAGCTCGATCAGCTACCTCACGCTCGTCTTTCTCGCCGTGGGCATCGACCCGCTTCTGCCCTTCTAGCTCTCACGGCGGCGTGACACGGCCGTCCCCAAGGCCGCGGCAAAAATGGTCGGCGGCAGTCGCCGGTTGCGTCATAAGCGCACTCGCGCGGTCGGATCGCCCCAAACGACGCAAACGGATGACCCGGGGCCGGGGCACCGGCACCGGTGCCCGCCTCGACAGGATCATCCGCCCCTCGCGCCCGCCTAACAGGACCAATCGACCCTAAGCCGCTCCGCCATCCTGTTGACGGGTCGCTGATGTGCGCGCGCGGCCTGTCGGCGGGGGAGTGCGGCTTGCGTCTACAGCTTCGCTGTCGCGAGGCCCTCGGATGCCGCGTTCCGCACCTTTGCCTTGCCACGCAGCGTCAGCACCACGACGGTCATGCCGCCGACGAGCGTGCCGGCCAGCACCATGTGGATGCCGACGAGCAGCTCGGGCAGGCCGAGCCGAGCCTGCGTGATGCCGACGATGATCTGCACGATCTCGACCGCCAAGAGCAGGAGCGTGAAGCGGCGGGTGCGTGCCGACGCGCCCGGCAGAGTGATGGCGCCGAGAACGAGCAGAACGGTGCCGCCGAGGGTCGCGTAGGCCGGCCAGGAGTGCAGGTGTTGCAGCAGGTTCGTGTCGAGGCCGTTGCGCGGGGTGTCGGCGTCGCCCGCGTGCGGTCCGGATCCCGTGGTGAGGATGCCGACGATCACCGTGACCGCCACAAACACCGAGGTGATGCGGGCGACAGCGCGATACCAGGTCGGCATCAGCAGCGGTCCGCCGCCGGGGCCGTAGTACACCCGGTAGACGAGCATCGCGGTGAGCACCACGAGCAGGATCGACACCACGAAGTGCAGCCCGACGATGTACGAGTTGAGACCGGTGAGCACCGTGATGCCGCCGATCACGGCCTGCAGGGGAATGGAGAGGCCCTGCAGCAGCGTGAGCACGAACAGGTCGCGGCGCTCGGCACGGAAACGGATGACCGCGAGGAAGGCCAGGATCGCGATGATCACAACGACGCCGGTGAGCGCGCGGTTCGTGAACTCGATCACGCCGTGGATGCCCATCTCTGGCGTGTTGGTGAGCGAACCGGGAACGCACTGCGGCCAGGTCGGGCAGCCGAGGCCGGAGCCCGTGAGCCGTACCGCTCCGCCGGTGCCGATGAGAAGGATCTGAACCACGAGCGACGCCCAGGCGATGAACCGAACCCTGCCGTCGACGGCGAGCGGAAGTAGTGCGACGAGACGCGCGGCGGCTTTCACAGCGGTTCCTCCTGTTATTTGCGAAGACTCCTTGTAAGATTGACAGGTTCACAGAACGCAACCCGTGCCGGGGAGTCGATGGAGACTTGCGGTGCTGACCGATTCACAGCGTCAGTCGTCGCAGTCCGGGTTCAAGTCTAAGCAAGCCGAAGGTGCTGAAATCACACCCGCTTGTGCAGGCGCGCACACTACGAAGTTCCCGGTAAAAAGCTGCGTGACGGAATACCGCTGCACCCACCTTGGTTGCTGCCGGTAGGAAAGAGGTAACTATGACTGACGTGCTGATCGATCGCCCGGAACTCAACAGTCTCGGACAGTACGAGTTCGGCTGGTCCGACTCCGACGCTGCCGGCGCATCCGCCCGCCGCGGAATCAACGAGGAAGTCGTCACCGACATCTCGAACCTGAAAAACGAAGCCGAGTGGATGCTCAAGCTTCGTCTTAAAGGACTGAAACTTTTCGGCATGAAGCCGATGCCGACGTGGGGTGCCGATCTGTCCGGCATCGACTTCGACAACATCAAATACTTCGTCCGCTCCACTGAGAAGCAGGCGCAGTCGTGGGAAGACCTCCCCGACGACATCAAGGACACCTACGAGAAGCTCGGCATCCCCGAGGCGGAGCGCAAGCGCCTCGTCTCCGGTGTCGCCGCCCAGTACGAGTCCGAGGTGGTGTACCACACCATCAACGCCGAGCTCGAGGCTCAGGGCGTCATCTTTATGGACACCGACACCGCGCTGCGCGAGCACCCCGAGTTCTTCGAGGAGTACTTCGGCACGGTCATTCCGCCCGGAGACAACAAGTTCGCCGCGCTCAACACTGCGGTGTGGTCGGGCGGTTCGTTCGTCTACGTTCCCAAAGGCGTCCACGTCGAGATCCCGCTGCAGGCCTACTTCCGCATCAACACCGAGAACATGGGCCAGTTCGAGCGCACGCTGATCATCGCCGACGAGGGCTCGTACGTTCACTACATCGAGGGCTGCACAGCCCCGATCTACAAGAGCGACTCGCTGCACTCGGCCGTGGTCGAGATCATCGTGAAGAAGAACGCCCGCGTTCGCTACACGACGATCCAAAACTGGTCGAACAACGTCTACAACCTGGTCACCAAGCGCGCCGTCGCCCACGAGGGCGCGACCATGGAGTGGATCGACGGCAACATCGGTTCCAAGGTCACGATGAAGTACCCGTCGATCTACCTGATGGGCGAGCACGCCAAGGGCGAGACGCTCTCCGTCGCCTTCGCCGGCCCCGGCCAGCACCAGGACGCGGGCGCCAAGATGATCCACATGGCGCCGTACACGACGTCGTCGATCGTCTCGAAGTCCATCGCTCGCGGTGGCGGACGAGCCGGATACCGCGGAGAAGTGCGCGTGGATGCCGCGGCTCACCATTCTGCGAACACCGTTCGTTGCGACGCTCTCCTGGTCGACACGATCTCCCGTTCCGACACGTACCCGGCCATCGACATCCGCGTCGACGACGTTCAGCTCGGCCACGAGGCCACCGTCTCGCGCGTCAGTGCCGAGCAGCTGTTCTACCTGCAGTCGCGCGGTATGCCCGAAGACGAGGCCATGGCCATGATCGTGCGCGGGTTCATCGAGCCCATCGCCCGTGAACTCCCGATGGAGTACGCCCTCGAACTCAACAAGCTCATCGAGATGAGCATGGAAGGATCCGTAGGCTAAATGCCTGTCGTCACACCCGAAACCCAAGACCAGTCGGCACAGCACGGAGCCAAGGCGCACAGCGACGGCGGCTGGGATGCACCCGAGGGCGCCTTCGTTCCCGTGCAGACCCGGTCCGACCGCTTCAAGTCGAACGTTCCGAGCGAGCACCCCGACGTGATCGGCCGCGAGGCCGAGTGGAAGCTCACTCCCGTCGACCTCGTGCGCCCGCTCATCGACGGCGAGCTCGACGGTTCGCCGTACGCGTTCCTCGCGACGCAGGAGGACGGTGCCGACGCCGAGTGGATCGACCGTACCGACGCCCGCGTCGGATCCGTCGGCCAAGCCGAAGAGAAGTCGTCCGCCAACGCGTGGAACGCCTTCGAGAAGGCCCTCGCGATCACCATCACGGGCGAGGAGTCGTCGGAGATTACCGTCTCCCGCTCGCTGCTCGGCGACGCCCCGCGCGGCGCCCACACGGTGATCACGGGCACCGCGAACAGCCGCGGACGTGTCATCCTGCTCAACACTGGCCAGGCCAATCTCGTCGAAAACGTGGAGATCGTCGTAGAAGACGGTGCACACCTCACCGTCGTCTCGGTGCAGGAGTGGGCGGACGACGCAATCCACCTCGCGACGCACTTCGCGACCGTCGGCCGCGACGCGACCTTCCGTCACGTCGTCGTCTCGCTCGGCGGCAAGGTCGTGCGGGTCAACCCGTCGGTCGCGCTCTCGGGCGAGGGTGCCGACGGCGAGCTCTTCGGCCTCTACTTTGCCGACGCGGGCCAGCACCTCGAGCAGCGCGTCTACATGCACCACGAGGGCGCCAACACCAAGGGCCGCGTCAACTACAAGGGCGCTCTCCAGGGCGTCGGCGCACACACCGTCTGGGTGGGCGACGTACTCATCGGCCCGAAGGCGGCCGGCACCGACTCCTACGAGCAGAACCGCAACCTGGTTCTGAGCGAGGGAACGCGCGCCGACTCGATCCCGAACCTCGAGATCGAGACCGGCGACATCCTCGGAGCCGGCCACGCCAGCGCCACCGGTCGCTTCGACGACGAGCAACTCTTCTACCTGCAGGCCCGCGGAATCACCGAACACGAGGCACGTCGCCTCGTTGTGCTCGGCTTCCTCACGGAGATCATCCAGAAGATCGGCAAGCCCGAACTCGAGCAGCGCCTCCAGGTCTCGATCGACGAAGAATTGAACCGGTCGTCGACCGCCGCGTCGTCGAGCAAGGCAGCCGAGTAGTGGCCACCACCAAGGTCTGCACGAAGGCGGAGCTGTCGCCGAGCGCGGCGATCCGCGTCGTGGTCGAGGGCAAGCCGATCGCCGTCGTTATGGACTCGGCCGGTGTCGTTCACGCTCTCGGCGACACCTGCACGCATGGCGACATCTCACTCGCCGAGGGTTTCGTCGAAGACGACACCCTCGAGTGCTGGGCGCACGGCTCCAAGTTCGAGCTCACCAGCGGCAAGCCCCTCACCCTTCCGGCCTACGAGCCGGTACCCGTTTACACGGTCTCCATTGTCGATGACGACGTCTTCATCGACCCCACCCCGATCGACCACAGCGACTCCGTCGCCGTTTAGGACCAAACACCATGTCAGTACTTGAAGTAAAAGATCTCCGCGTCAGCGTCGAGACCGAGCAGGGCACCAAAGAGATCCTGAAGGGCGTCGACCTGTCGATCGCCGAGGGCGAGATCCACGCCATCATGGGCCCCAACGGCTCCGGCAAGTCCACCCTCGCATACACGATCGCCGGGCACCCGAAGTACCACGTCGAGGGCGGCTCGGTCACCCTCGACGGCGTCGAGGTTCTCACGATGAGCGTCGACGAGCGCGCGCGCGCCGGTCTCTTCCTCGCGATGCAGTACCCGGTCGAGATCCCCGGCGTGACTGTGTCGAACTTCCTGCGCACCGCCAAGACCGCGATCGCCGGCGAGGCCCCCGCACTTCGCCCGTGGCTCAAAGAGGTCAAGGGTGCCATGACGGACCTGCGCATGGACAAGGCCTTCGCAGACCGCAACGTCAACGAGGGGTTCTCGGGTGGCGAGAAGAAGCGCCACGAGATCCTCCAGCTCGAGCTGCTCAAGCCGAAGTTCGCGATTCTCGACGAAACCGACTCCGGCCTCGACGTCGACGCGCTCAAGATCGTGTCCGAGGGCGTCAACCGCGCCAAAGACAACACTGGCCTGGGCCTGTTGCTGATCACGCACTACACGCGCATCCTGCGCTACATCAAGCCCGACTTCGTGCACGTGTTCGTCGACGGCCGCGTCGCCGAAGAGGGCGGACCCGAGCTGGCCGACCGCCTCGAAGACGAGGGTTACGATCGCTATGTTTCGACGACCGGCGTAGCGTAGAGCCATGGCCACCGCACTCGCTCCCGCACTCTTCGACCAGGTCGAAGAGGCGCTGAAAGATGTTATGGACCCCGAGCTCGGGGTCAACATCGTCGACCTCGGACTGATCTACGACCTGACCTGGGACGAAGAGAACACCGCCCTCATCATCAGCATGACGCTGACGAGCGCCGGCTGCCCGCTCACCGACGTGCTCGAGGAGCAGACCGCCCAAGCTCTCGACGGCGTCGTCGACGCCTTCCGTATCAACTGGGTGTGGATGCCGCCGTGGGGCCCCGAAAAGATCACCGATGACGGACGCGACATGATGCGGGCACTCGGCTTCGCTATGTAGCACCCGTTCGGGTCGCATAACCCGAGCGCTCGCGTGAAGTAGTCTCTTTTTATGGACCGTAGTGTTGCACGTCGAGTATCGGACCATTCGCCTCGAACAAGCCAGGCTGTTCGGCTGTCGCGCTCGATCGTCAACAGCCAGCTACTGATCTCGGCGGCGCTTCTCGCGTTCGCCGTTGTGGTGTTCGCGATCCAGCCGAGCGCGTTCCAACAGCCGCTGTTCTTCGGGTCGCTGCTGTTGGTCTTTGTGCTCACCGGCGTCGCGCTGATCACCGACTGGACGCCTCGCCGCAAGCCGTGGGCCGTTCTGCTCCCCGTGCTCGACATCATTGCGATCGAGGGCATGCGCCAGGCAGAGCCATCGCTCGGTGCCGGCCTGCTGCTGGTGCTGCCGGTGATCTGGATGTCGCGCAACTTCCACCTCGCCGGCGCTATCGGGGGAGTCGCACTGTCGAGCCTTCTGCTCTGGGGGGTGCGCATCGCGAACGGCGCGCCGCTCGACAAACTCGACTTCGGCGGTCAGATCCTGTTGCCTATGACACTCATCTTCATCGCCACCACTACCTACGCGACGAGTCGCCGCGGGCAGAGCCAGCGCGAACTGCTGCGCCAACAGTCCGCGCTCGTCGAGGCGGCTCTCGTGCGTGCCCGCGACCAGGAACGCACGCTCGACGAGATCATCAACGCGGTCGAGTTCGGCGTGATCGCCTTCGACCGTGAGGGCAAAGCGACCATGCGCAACACCGCCCACGAACAGTCGCTGCGCGATTTCGGTGCCCCGCACTCCGCCGTCGTGCACCCCCTCATCTATCAGCCCGACGGAACGACCCCGTACTCGGAGACGGATCGCCCGTACGCACGAGCGATTGCCGGAGAAGAGTTCGAGAACCTCGTCTACTGGGTAGGTGAACCCGGCGAGGCAAGAGCTGCCTACTCGGTGACCGCGCGCCAGACCACCGCCGCCGACGGCAGCAAAGACGGCGGTGTCGTCGTCGTACGCGACATCACGACCGAACTCGAGGCCGTACGCGCCCGCGAAAACCTCGCCTCCTCGGTGAGCCACGAGCTGCGCACTCCGCTCACCTCCATCATCGGCTTCCTGGAGCTCGCCGTCGACGCACCGGAACTCACCGACGAGACCAAACGTATGCTCGAGATCGCGGCGCGCAACTCCGAACGAATGCTCGGCCTCGTCACCGACCTGCTGCAGACCGCAAGCGACAAAGACGGCACGCTCAGCCTCGCGGTTTCGAGCTGCGACGTTGCCGAACTCGCCCGCCAGTCGATCGAGTCCGCCCAGATCGCCGCGAGCCAGCGTGGCCTCAGCATCAGCGCGGTCATCGACCGACCGGCCGTCACCGACGCCGACCCGTTCCGCATCCGGCAGGTCATCGACAACCTGCTCACGAACGCCGTCAAGTACAACCGCACGGGTGGGTCGATCACGGTCTCCGTGGAGTCGACCGACGACGTCGTTCGCGTCGACGTCACCGACACCGGCGTGGGCGTCTCAGCGGCCGACCAGGCGCACCTGTTCGACCGTTTCTTCCGTGCCGGCTCCGCCCGGAAGTCCCAAGTCGTGGGCACCGGACTCGGGCTCGGCATAAGTCGCGACATTGCGAAATTGCACGGAGGAAGTCTCTCCGTGCGCAGCGAGGTGGGCGTGGGCAGCACGTTCTCGCTCATCCTGCCCGCCGTAACACAGGAGTCGGAATGAACCTCGACACCCTCACGCTCTTCTACTCGAGCGGAGTGGTAGTGGCCGCCGCGGGCGCGTCGTTCGTCATCAGCTCGATCTTCCGCCGCGACGACGCCGTCGCCCGGCTGTGGGGCTTGGGCTTTATCTCGGGCATGCTCGCCACCATCGCCTATGCGGTATGGGGATTCGGCCCCAACCTGTGGTGGGTCACCGCCGTGGGAAACGCCGCTCTGGTCTTCGCCCTCGGGGCCATGTGGGCCGGCTGTCGCGCGTTCAACGGCAAGCGCCCGTTTCTGTGGGCGGTCGGCATCATCACCCTGCTCGTGTTCCTCGCGGTCATCGTCCACGGTCCGAACGGGGGAGAGTGGGCCGGTGCACCCGCGAGCTACATCGCGATCGTCGCCTTCTCGACCGCGACAATCGTGGCCACGCTGCGCGGAAATCTGCGCCCACGCATCAATGCGCGCATCCTCAGCGTCGTATTCTCCGCGGTGGCGGCCTACTACTTCGCCCGTACCATCATCTACTTCGTCTACGGCGAGACCAGCGACGAATTCCTGACACTCTTCGGAACCGTCAACACGACGCTGCTCAATATCGGGTTCTTGACCATCGCATCCATTTCGTTCTCGGTTCTGCAGAGCGAGCGGCGTCCCGACGAGCGACGTGAACGCAGCTCCGACCGCGCCTCGATCCCGGGCGTCGCATCGCTGCGCCTGTTCGAACAGCAGGCACAAGACTGGCTGCGCCGCGCGCACCACAACGACGACTCGCTCACGCTCGCGATCATCGAGGTGCAGAACCTCGACGAGATGAACATCGCGCTGGGTTCGGATTACGGCGACCGCGCGATCCAGACCGTCGGCTGGTTCACACTCGACAATGTGCCGACGACGTCGATCGTCGGCAGACTCGGCCCGCGTCAGTTCGGCGTTCTGACCCAGTCGCCGGCGGTGGGGCAGTCACGCGCGATCGCCGAACGGGTGATGACGGCTATCGCCGAGCACCCCATCGACGAAATCGAGGGCGTGCGCGCTATGGCGACCTTCGGAGTCACCAGCACCGACGAAATCGGCTACGACTACGCCGCGTTGTCTCGCGCGGCCGTCGCCAGCCTGCACGGCGACATCTGACGACTAGCTGCTCGGCGCGATAGCGATCGTCAGTAGGTCGGTGGCGGTCTGCTTGGCATATTCCGCCGACGTCGGCGTCGTCTGCAGCAGCAGCTCGTAGGTGATCGCGAGCGAGACCGAGGTGGCAGCGCTGTCGAGGGCCGGCAGTACGAAGCTCTGGCTGTAGCTGTAGGGCGACTTCACCTGGTAGCCGGGGGTGATGTTCGCCTGGTCGACGAGCGGGGCCGGAGCGGGCAGCGAGCCGTCAGCACCGGCGACCGAAGCGACCACGGTGACCTTCGAGAGGTAGACGTGCTGGCCCTCGTCGCCGGCGAGGGTGGTGATGAGCGAGAGATTCAGCGGCTTGTTGGCGCTTGCCGTCCACTGGTCCATCGCGAGCTCTGACCAGTAGTTGACGGCGACCGAGATGTTTCCGGCGGAGAGGGTGCGCTGCGTCGAACCGCTCGCCAGGTCGTTCGGGATACTCGTGATCTCGCCCAACGACGTGGGCGTCGGCGTCGGCGTTTCCGCGACGAGGAACGGTGCCGAGCCGCAACCGCCGAGGAACAGGGCTGTCGCCAGTCCGATGCCGGCCACACCGGCGATTCGGAGGCGAGGCTTCGCGGTGTTCTTCATGGTCGTTCTCCCGTCGCAAGCGAGCGCTTGCATTGTCTTGAGCAAATCCTTGGCAGATGTTGAGGGCTTCCCGGAGTGAAACTTGATCATCGTGCCGCACACTGACATTACTAGTCGAAACGGGGCAAACTCTCCCCGGCTTCGAGAACAACGAATGGCGGCCACACTCCGCCGCCAGCGGAAGTAGAGAATTGTGACCACGACACACAGCAACGGGCCGACCGACGAGTACGACTTCGGTATCGACGCAGCGGGCTTCGCCTCCTCCGTCGAGTCGATGGCCGTGCACCGCCCGACCATCGGCTGCATCATCCCCGCCTACAACGAGGAGGAGTCGATCGCCGCGGTGCTCGAGTCGCTGCTCGCCCAGACCCGCGTTCCCGACGTCATCCACGTCATCGCCAACAACACCTCCGACAAGACCGTCGAGATCGCCAGCCGCTACGCCGGCCCGCACTACAGCGAGGTCGACGGCGTCGAGCAGTTCACCGAGGTGTACGTGCACGACATCGGCGAGAACAAAGACAAGAAGGTGGGCGCGCTCAACTACGGCTACACGCTCGTCGAGGCCTGCGACTTCATGCTCGGCGTTGACGGCGACACCACGGCAGACGTCGACGCGGTGCGTCACCTCGAGGCCGAGATCGCCTCGGACACGCGCATCGGCGGCATCTCCGCGATCTTCAGCATCGACGACAGCCCCTTCACCGGCCCGGTCGCCCCGTTCCTCATCGCCGGCCAGCGCGCCCAGTTCGCGGCCTTCAACATGCAGAACATGCTGCGCGGCCGCAACATGGCCGTGCTCGGCGGCCAGTTCTCGATCTTCTCCACCCTCGCGCTTCGCCAGGCGATGAAAGACAACCACCAGTCGAGCCCGTGGGTGAAGGACAGCGAAGTGGAAGACTCGCTGCTGTCGCTGCAGATCAAGAGCGCCGGCTTCCTCACCAAGATCAGCGCCCAGGCCCGCGCCGACGTGGGCGGCATGACGACCCTCCGCGGCCTCGACGCCCAGCAGGTGAAGTGGAACTTCGGTGCCATCGAGCTCATGTGGCCCGGCCAGCGTGGCGACACCAAGGGCCAGCCGCTGCACCCGAACCTGCGCCTGCGCTGGCTCGAGAACCTCTCGATGGCGGTCAACGCGTTCACGCGCCTGATGTTCATCGTTCTGCTGATCGCGTCGCTCTCCATCGACGCCTTCGTCTTCAGCCCGATCTGGCTCGTACCGCCGGTCGTCGCCGTGCTGCTCAACCTGCGTACAGCGATGTCGATGAAAAAGGTGAACGCGCGCGACATCGTGTTCGCCATCGCGATCGCGCCGGCCGAGATCTACATGTGGGTGCGCCTCGGTCACTTCTTCCGCGCGTGGACCAAGTTCCTCAGCCGCAAGCAGACCGACAACTGGGCCGCCCAGGCCAAGGCCGAGCGTGGCTCGGGCAACGGCTACCTCGTGCCGATCATCGTGCTCGTGCTGACCGGCGCGGCACTCGTCTTCACCTGGTTCCAGCTCAACACGATGGTGCAGTCAACGATCCTCTGGATCGGCTGGCCCATCCTCGGTGCCATCACCGGCATCCAGACCTTCACCATGCTGATCAAGCTGTTCCAGCGCCAGCGCGGCTACAAGGTCTGATCCCACAAACGTCTGACCCGAAAAGACCAACGGCCTGACCCGAACAGGCACGAGCCCTAGCAGGCAGGACGGCGTTCGACAGCTACTCGCTGTCGGGCGCCGTCAGTCTGTAGCCCACGCCGCGCACGGTTTCGATCCAGCGCGGCGAATTGACGTTCTCCGACAGCTTCTTGCGCAGGTTGCCCATGTGCACCTCGATGGCCCGCTTGTCGGCCTCGCTGACCAGGTACGTCGTGACGTAGCTCTCGCCGCGCAGCAGCAGGGCGAGGTCGGGCTTGGTGCGCACGCGGCGGTTGGACTGCAGAAGTGCCGCCAGCAGGTCGAACTCGCTGCGGGTGAGTTCGAGCTCACCGCCACGCAGACGTACGACGCGGGTTTCGATGTTCAGCCAGAGGCCGTTGTGCTCCATCCAGCCGGATTCGGCGGCGGAAGGACCGGATGCTGCGCTGGGAGCCTGAACCACGGGCTGGTCGACCGGCACGACCTGGAACGTGCCCTGCTCCACCGGCTGCTGTTCGATCGCAAGCGTCGGGGGAGCCGTGTAGACCTGCTGGGGCGCAGTCGCGGTAACGACCGGCACTTCCTCGGCCGGCTCGGGAGCAGCGGGCGCGGCGGCGGGCACGGCGGCAGCAGGCTGGGCCGGAAGCTGAGCGGGTGCCGGCGGAGCGGCCTGAACCTGCGCCGCGTTGCCGCCGATGCGCGGGCGACGCAGCATCGCGTCGATGCGCGCGCGCAGAACGCGCGGTCGGAACGGCTTGACGAGGTAGTCGTCAGCGCCCGACTCGAGGCCCTGCAGGGTGTCGATCTCGTCTTCGAGAGCCGTGAGCATCATGATGTACGTGTTGCTGAAGGCCCGGATGCGCTTGGCCGTCTCGAACCCGTCCATGCCGGGCATGTTGACATCGAGCGTCGTGATGAGCGGATCGAACTTCTCCACTGCCGCGAGCCCGTCGAGGCCGTTGGCGGTCGGGATCGCTTCGAATCCCGCCTGTGTGAGCACGTCGACGAGAAGTTGTCTGATGTCTGCGTCGTCGTCGATTACGACCGCGAACCGTTGAGCCGTTGCGCTATCCATAGGCCGATCGTACCAATGGCAAGCAAATACTTTTCGCTTAATAGGGCCTGACGCGTTTTTTAGCCCCGGATGAGGGCCAGAGCGCCGGCGTTCCACCAGTCACCGGCCGTCGGGCCGCCGTTGCACTCTCCGTCGCTTTCGCCGACCGTCTTGATCCAGAGATTGGCGTCGTGGTGGCCGTCGGTCGTGATCGCGGGGGAGTCACCGAGCGCGCGGCCCGAGGGATTGCACCACTCGCCGTTGGAGCCGTTGCCGTTGCGACCCGTGTCGACGACGAAGTGGGATCCGCCGGTGAGCGCGCTCACCTGTTCCCCGTAGGCGATCTCCGCGTCGGTGGTGTTGTAGTTGGAGACGTTGGTCGCAAAGCCCCGCACGCGCTCGACGCCCGCGCGCTTCAGCAGCGCCGCGGTATCTGCGGCCGGGTGCCAGTTGGAGTGGCCGCCGTCGAGGTAGATCACGGCTTCGGTGTCGGCGAAACGGGTGATCGCGTCCTGCGTTGTCGCGACGCGCGAGTCGGCGTTGCCGCACTCGTCTGCGAGCGAGAGCGAATCGGGTTCGAGGATGACCGCGCTGGCGGTCGTGCCCAGGCCGGTCGCGATGGCGTCGATCCAGAGCGGGTACTCCTCCGGCGTGAGGCCGCCGGCGGAGAAGTTACCGCAGTCCCGCTCGGGGATGCCATAGACGACAAAGCTGGCAGTGGTGTCGGCGGACTCCGCCGCCGCGACGACTCCGGCGACGTAGTCGGCGATCGAGGCGGTGGGGTGCTCCTCGGGAACGAGCCAGATCGCCTGGGGCACCTTCGACAGCTCGAGTATCGCCGCGGCATCCGCGGTGTTCTGCGTCGGATCGGCAGCGGCATCCGCTGCCGTCGAGTCGGGGTTCACGTAGAACTGGCCGTTGCCGAGCGGACTCGAACTGCCGCCGAAGAGGGGGAAGTCGGAAAGCACGTTGCTCCACAGGTACGAGCCGCCCGCGACGAGTACGAGCACCGACGCAACGACGATCGCGATGATGCCCTTGCGGTCGATGCGCCATGGGCTACGGCTGGCTTTGGCGGGTTGTGCCACGACGGATCCTTCTGGAATGAGGGTCAGGACGGAACTCGTGGCGCTTGGCAATGAGGCCCTGGGGCGATGCCCCGCTTAACGATAACCGCCGACACCGCACTTCAATGAATCGGCGTCACCATACACAGCAAAACGGAAGGCCCCCACCAACCGGCAGGGGCCCTCTCGTGAACAATCGGGAACCGACTAGACCGCGTCGTGCGCGTCGTGCGCGTTGCGAGCGTCGGAACGGTGGACGCCGAGCCAGATCAGACGCATAGCGGCCGCCGAGAATACGGCCTTTACGATTCCGAACAGCACGAACGGGTACAGGCCGAACGCGAGTGTCTGCTCGAGGTCGAGGCCGAGCGAGAACGCGAGCCAGGTCATGCCGAACACGAAGGTCACCGCGGTTCCGCCGAGGAACGACGCGATGCCGCCGAAGATCTTGTGGTCCCACTGGTGCTGCGCAAGCCAACCGGTAAGGGCCGCGGAGGCGATGAAACCGATGATGTAGCCGCCGCTCGCTCCGAACAGCGCGTCGGCACCGAAGGATCCCTCGCTGTAGATGGGCAGGAACAGGCCGAGGGCCGCGTAGAGCACCATCGAGAGGGCGCCACGGGTGGCTCCGAGCGCGCTGCCGACGATGAGCACGGCGACGGTCTGCCCGCTGATGGGCACCGGCTCGAGTGGAATGTAGAGCTGAGCGGCGATCGCGGTGAGCCCGGCGCCCGCGGCGATCAACACAGCGTCGGTGGCGAGGCTACGGCTGAACAGGCGGTCAGCGAGTGTCGGGCGGCCGGTGGCCAGGGTCAGTGTCGTCATGAACGCTCCTAGGGTGCAGTTGCCAACCGGGGCTGAGCACCATGTGCATGGGCAGAAAGCTTTACCGTCTGCTCAAGTAGACTATCCGTCTCACCCCCTACTTCTGTGTTGAAAGAAACACGCCTAACAATTGGACTTTGCCTGTGCTTGCCGTGCATGATCTCGAATTACGAGTGGGCGCAAGAGTGCTCATGGATGAGGTCAACTTCCGCGTTGACAAGGGCGACAAGATCGGGCTGGTCGGTCGCAACGGTGCCGGCAAGACCACACTGACCAAGACTCTCGCGGGCGAACTGCTCCCGTCCGGAGGACGCATCGAGCGATCCGGCGAGATCGGCTACCTGCCGCAGGACCCGCGCTCGGGCAACCCCGAAGACCTCGCACGCACGCGCATCCTCGACGCCCGCGGCCTCGGCACCCTGCTCATCGGTATGAACAAGACCATGCTCGACATGGCCAGCCCCGACGAGGCCGTCAGCGCCGAAGCCATGCGCAAGTACGGCAACCTCGAAGAACGCTTCACCGCGCTCGGCGGTTATGCGGCCGAGGCGGAGGCCGCGTCGATCGCGAGCAACCTCAGCCTTCCCGACCGCATTCTCGACCAGCCGCTCTCCACGCTCTCGGGTGGTCAGCGCCGCCGCATCGAGCTCGCCCGCATCCTGTTCTCGGGTGCCGACACGATGCTCCTCGACGAACCGACCAACCACCTCGATGCCGACTCCGTCGTCTGGCTGCGCGACTACCTAAAGGGCTTCCAGGGCGGTCTGATCGTGATCACCCACGATATTGCGCTCGTCGAAGAGACCGTGAACAAGGTGTTCTACCTCGACGGCAACCGCCAGGTCATCGACGTCTACAACATGGGCTGGAAGAACTACCTGCGCCAGCGTGCCTCCGACGAGGAGCGCCGCAAGAAGGAGCGCGCCAACGCCGAGAAGAAGGCGTCGGTGCTGCAGACCCAGGCCGCCAAGTTCGGCGCCAAGGCGTCGAAGGCCGCGTCGGCCCACCAGATGGTGGCCCGCGCCGAGAAGCTGCTCGCCGGACTCGACGAGGTGCGCACCGTCGAGCGCGTCGCAAAGCTGCGCTTCCCCGAGCCCGCTCCGTGCGGAAAGACGCCGCTCATGGCGTCCAACCTCAGCAAGAGCTACGGCTCGCTCGAGATCTTCACCTCGGTCGACCTCGCGATCGACCGCGGTTCCAAGGTCGTCATCCTCGGACTAAACGGTGCGGGAAAAACGACGCTGTTGCGGATGCTCGCCGGCGTCGACAAACCCGACACCGGCCAGATCGAGCCGGGCCACGGCCTGCGCGTCGGCTACTACGCCCAGGAGCACGAGACCATCGACGTCAAGCGCACCGTGTTGCAGAACATGGTGTCGTCGTCGCCGAGCATCACCGAGATGGAGGCGCGCCGGGTTCTCGGCTCCTTCCTGTTCACGGGTGACGACGGCCACAAGCTCGCCGGCGTGCTCTCCGGTGGAGAGAAGACGCGTCTCGCCCTCGCGATGATCGTGGTTTCCGGCGCCAACGTGCTGCTGCTCGACGAGCCCACGAACAACCTCGACCCCGCGAGCCGCTTCGAGATCCTCGACGCGCTGGCGAACTACTCGGGCGCCGTCGTGCTGGTCAGCCACGACGAGGGCGCGGTCGAGGCGCTCAACCCCGAGCGCGTGCTCATCCTGCCCGACGGCGTGGAAGACCACTGGAACGCCGACTACCTCGACCTGATCACGCTGGCCTAACCAGCCGCGTCAGCGGTTCGAGTCGACCAGTTCGTCTTCGATCTCGGCGTCGGTGCGCTTGCGCGCGGCGTCTTTGACCCGCCGCGCCTCGGCGCGCACCATCTCTTCGGGGTCGTCTTCATTGATGCGGCGGTACTCCTGGCGCAGGCCGTAGCCGAGGCCGAGGAATCCGAACAGCGCGAACACCAACCACTGGAACGCGTACGAGAGGTGCGGACCTTCGTCGCGCGCCGGCTTGGTGGCGGCCTGCGGGCGCTCGGCAGGGGCGGGGTTCTCCGTCGCCATCAGGCCGTAGGCGCCCGTGTAGACGGGCCGGTTGAGCATCGCGGCGATGTCGTCGAGCTGGATCGTGGCGATCTGGCCGGCCGGCGCCGAGCGTCCGGGGAGCGTGGGCTCGCCCGGCTTCAAGCGGGCGGTGACCGTCACTTCGCCGGTTGGTGCGGCCGGGATCTCGTCGGGCGCATCCTGCTCTCGACCCGTCGGCAGACCGCCGCGGTCGACGATGAACACGCTGCCGTCGGAGAGCAGCAGGGGAGTGAGCACCTCGAAGCCCGGCCCGCTGTTGTAGGGGCGGTTGCGCACGAGCAGCTCGTCGGACGACAGGTAGGTGCCCGTCATGGTGACGGGCGTCCACTTCTGGCTGAGCGCGAACGAGTCGAGTTCGGGCAGCGCCTCGTCGAGGGGGATCGGGTCGGCCGAGTAGTTGTTGTCGATGCGCGCGAGTTCTTCGAGCGCGGTGTTGCGGCGGTCGAGCTGCCAGAGGCACAGACCGACGCAGACGATCGCGAAGACGATCGCGAGACCGAGGTAGCGAGCCCAGTGCCAGGTGAGTGCGAAGCGCCAGTTGTTCATGACTGGTCTCCCACCCGCTGCAGCGTGACGCCGAGCGGCGTCACCTCGACGGGGAACCCGCGCGTGTCCAGATAGTCACGCAGGTAGTCGACGTGCTCGTCGCAGGCGAGCCAGACCTTCACGCGGTCGATCGAGTGAATGCGCGGATTGCGCCAGTTCACGTTCCAGGCCGCGTCGTCGCGGCATCCGGCACGGGAACAACGCAGCTCGTCGGTCGAACCGCCGATCACTCGCCGGACTCTTGTCTCGGAGGCTCCGGACGGAACGGCACGATGGCGCCGGGGCGAACGACGTCGCCCGGTGTTCCGCCGTGCACGTTGTTGGCAAGCACCACGGCGATGTACGGCAGAACGACGGCGCCAATGCCGACGATGAGAAGCCACCAGCCCTGCACGACGAACAGCAACACCACGCAGATGAGCCGGATGGTCATCGCCACCGTGTACTGGATCATGCGCTTGCGCCGGTCGTCTGCGGGCGACGGGGGAAGCGACGTAATGGACTGCTGGGTCTTCATGTCCTGGGCTCTCAGAGGGACCGCTCGGTCCTCACCACTCAAGCTTAAGTCTTTTCCGGCTGACAGTAAGCTGGTGCGCATGACTTTTGCCGCACCGACCACCCGAACCGTCCTGATCACGGGAGGCAACCGCGGAATCGGCCTCGCGATCGCCGAAGAATTCATCGCGCAGGGCCACCGTGTCGCGGTCACCGCGCGCTCGGGCGAGGGACCGGCCGGTTCTCTGACGGTTCGGGCGGATGTCACGGACTACGCGAGCCTCGACGCGGCGTTCACCGAGGTAGAAGCCGCGTATGGCCCCGTCGAGGTCGTCGTGGCCAACGCCGGCATTACGCGCGACCTGCTGCTCGTGCGCATGAACGAGGCCGACTTCACCGACGTCATCGACACCAACCTCACGGGCGCCTTCCGCGTTGTGAAGCGCGCCTCGAAGGGCATGATGAAGGCGCGCTTCGGCCGCATCATCTTGGTCTCGAGCGTCTCGGGACTTCTCGGCGCCGCCGGCCAGATCAACTACTCGGCGTCGAAGAGCGGCCTCATCGGCTTGGCGCGCTCGGTCACGCGCGAGCTCGGATCACGCGGCATCACGGCCAACGTGGTCGCGCCCGGCCTGATCGAGACCGAGATGACCGCGGTGCTCTCCGACGAGGTGCAGGCCGACTACAAGAAGTCGATCCCGGCGGGACGCTTCGCGCAGCCGTCCGAGGTGGCAAAGGTGATCACCTGGCTCGCGAGCGACGACGCCGCATACATCTCGGGCGCGGTCATCCCCGTCGACGGCGGCCTGGGAATGGGCCACTGATTTCGCTGGTCGAGTAGGTCGCGCAGCGACCGTATCGAGACCCTACCCGCGCAGCCCCAACAGCGGCAGCAGCTGGCTCAGGTCGCGCGCGTCGATGAGCACGTCGGCCTCGTCGCGCACCGGGGCCTTGGCGTCGAAGCCGACGG
>Ga0247730_1000838_pt1 | contig 19241 bp, 11 predicted proteins | sample UWRJL073202C2_FD_180959 | JGI IMG/M metagenome (GOLD analysis project Ga0247730, IMG submission 180959) | Plant litter microbial communities from Arlington Agricultural Research Station in Wisconsin, United States - UWRJ-L073-202C-2 | ecosystem: Environmental > Terrestrial > Plant litter >... | reverse complement strand
GTCGACGGCCACCTGCTCGGCGAGCTGTGTCTTCTGCTCGGCGGACAGGCCGGAGAGGTCGAGCGTTCCCGCGGGAGGCACGGCGGCGACCGACCACGAGAGCGTGCCGGTGGCGCAGAGCGCGAGTTCGCCGTACACGCTCGGGTAGCTTCCCGAGGCGCAGGAGGAGGCGGCGGACGCCTGGTGCGGCATGGCCGCGACGAGGGTCGGCGAGCGGTCGGTCGTCACGTAGTCGATAGAGGTGGTCGCCGTGTTGCCGTCGCCGGTTCCGTCACCGTCGAGCGCGTACGAGTACGCGGTAGAGACAACCGGATGACGCGCCGCCGCGACGAACGCGTCGACGTCACCGCCCGGAGCCACCGCGAACCAGGTGAGCGTGTCGCCTGCCGCGAGGGTCACCGTCTCTCCCGAGAGCACCCCCGTCGTGACGAGCCCGTACGTCTCCCCCGCGATCTGCGTGGTCCAGGCCGCGTCTCCCGCTGCGCCATCTCCCGCCTGCTCGTCGAACGCCGTACCCAGGGTCACCTCGACGTCGGAACTCGCGGTGAAGGCGACGAACGGCGAGCCCTGCGCGATCACCGTGTGTCCCAGCTCGACGTTGTCGCGCAACTGGCTGATGGTGACCGAGGCGACGTCGTAGGCGGAGACCCGTTGGGCGTCGGCGCCGAGATCGACCGCGACCATGGGGGCGAACGCGCCCATGATCGTCTTCTCCGACGACACGACCTCGGGCAGCCCGAACGAGTAGCCGCCGTCGGTGAGCCCGAACGAGAGCGGCAACGGGAAGACGGGCATACTCGGCTCGCCGAACACCAGCCCCGAGAACCACCGGTTGGTGGGCGGCAGCAGGCCGTCGGCGAGCCGGGCCTGCGGCAACGCCTTGACGGTGCGTTCGGGCACGGCGGAGACCAGGGGTTCGACGACCGCATCCGGAAACACGGCGCCGCCCTCGACAGTCTCCACGGGCTGAGCCGGGGCGCATCCGGAGACCGTCAGCGCGACCGCCAACGACACGGACACGACCATCGACCAGCCGACCAGACGCGACGTCACCTAGATTCCGATCTTGGCGAGGAAATCGTCGATGCCGTCTTTCACACCGGCGAACACGCCGTCGTCGCGCAAGAGCAGCGTCGCGGTCACCGGCGTGCCCCTCTTGACCAGTCCGTTGTAGGCGCCGTCGACGAGCCCGTCGCTCTTCACGAGCACGGTGGATTTCGCCTCGCCGTTGGCCGTCTCGACGCTCACCGTGTCGACGGTGCCGGTGATCACCTGCTGGTTGGGCAGCAGGACGTCGACCGTGGCGCCGTCGTCGATGCGGGCGTAGTCGCGCGCCGTGAGGGTGTACTCGGCCGTGACGAAGAGCGAACCGGCGCCGTCGATCGTGGCGAGCACCTGTCCGGCCTGCACGAACGAGCCCGGCTCGGTGCTGATGTCGGTGACGGTGCCGGCGACAGCGGCGGTCAGCGTGACCACCCCTTCGCCGTCGACCGCGTACGCGACCGTCTCCGGTTTGAATAGCCCCTTGGCGAGGTCGGACTGCAACGACGGGCTCTGCAGGGTGAACAGTTTGTCGCCCGCGGCAACCCGGTCGCCGTCGACGACGAAGGCCTCGGTCACGGTTCCGCCGTAGTCGATGCCCACCGGGTAGCGCTTGGCCTCGATCGACGCCGAGGTGCTGGCCACCTGCGACTGGCGCTGGTTGAAGACCACAGTGAGTCCGGCCACCGCGACGAGCACGGCGATCAGGCCGGTGAACAGTTTGAATCTCGTCGCCCAGGTCATGCGGACACCCCCTGGCCGTAGGCGGGAACGACGGCGGCGGCATCCTGCACACGCGCCGCCACCCTGGCCCGCCGGGTCGCCCGTTTGAGCAGCCGGGCCTCGCGGGCTGCGGCGACTACGAAGCTGCCGAGGATCACGGTGTTCGTGACATTCCACGCGGTCGCGAGGGTGAAGACGCCGTTCTGCGCGTCCCGGGCAACGGCGACGAACGAGGTGAGCACGAGGAAGACGAAGAACAGCACCTGCGGCACCATGAAGTTGAACGGCGAGGAGACCTTCGACTTGTCTCCGGTCGCGCTCCAGCGCTGCTCCTTGCCGGTGATCACGTTCACCAGCGCGGCGACGTAGATGGGGAACGACGCGGTCGCGAGCATCAGGGTCTCCCAGCGGAACGACCCCATCGTGTAGAAAGCGAGCACGATCTGCATCACGTAGAAGCCGGAGTAGTAGAGCACCCAGGTGAGGATCGTGGTCGACAGGTTCATCGGCCGCAGGTCGAAGTAGATCTCGAGCGGCGGCACGAGCAGCAACAGCAACGGGCAGATGCCGGAGAGGTAGAAGGCCGCCGTGACGAGGTACTGCACACGCTGGTCGAGGGTGAGCTTGCGTTTGCGGCTCAGCGGGTTGTGGGTGAGCAGGATCTCGAAGCCGCCGGTCGCCCAGCGCAGCTGCTGCTTCGTGTACGCCTCGACGGTGTCGGGTGCGTCGCCGACCGCGAGCACCATCGGGATGTAGATGGTGCGCCATCCTGCCTCATGCAGTTTGAGCGACGTCCAGACGTCTTCCGACTTGGAGTCGGTGTAGATGCCGCCCACCTCGTCGACCGCGGTGCGGCGGAAGATCACGTTGGTGCCGACGCAGAACGCGGCGTTGAAGCGGTTGCGACCCGGCTGGATGAACCGGTAGAACACCGACTGCATGTAGCCGGCGCCGCGCGAGATCACGTTGTGCAGGTTGCCGTAGGTCTGCGGCGTCTGCACGAAGGCGACGTGCTCGTTGGAGAAGAACGGCACGGTCTCGATCAGAAAGTCGGGCTTCGGCACGAAGTCGGCGTCGAAGATGGCGAAGAACCGCCCGTTCGAGATCGACAGCGCGTGGTTGACGTTGCCCGCTTTGGCGCCGCCCGAGCTGAGCCGGCGCACGTAGCGTGCACCGACCTCGGCGGCGAGCGCGCGCACCTCGTCGGAGCGGCCGTCGTCGAGGATCCAGGTGAGGTGCGCGCCCCGCATGGCGACGGCGGCGACCGCGGTGCGGCGGATGACCTCGGGATCCTCACCGTATGTCGTGATGAAGACGTCGATGGATGTCACGGAGCCGTCGAGATACACCGGCCACTTCTCGGGGTGGTCGGTCAGCCCGTCGCGCTGCACCTCGCGCTCGCGGAACAGCGCCCCCTTGGCGTGATGGAACGCGAAATCGCGCGGGTCGTACGTGCCGGAGAGGATCGTCCACATCGACAGCAGCGCCTGCGAGATGAGCACCGACTCGGCGACGATCACCATCGCGTAGGGCAGCCAGTCGCCTCGACTGCGGGGCTCGAGCAGAAAGCCCGCGTAGGCGAGGATGCCGAGCGTTCCGATGATCACGAGCAGAACCAACGAGGGCGACTGGGTGCGGCTGGTCTCGACGATCCGCACGGGCGCGGCACTGTCGTCGGCGTGGGACAGCGGTTGCGCGGTGAGGCCGGGCTGTGCGGTTAGCTCGTGTGGCGCCGCGTGGTCGCGCTGGGCGGTGAGCTCGCGCTGGGCGACGAGATTCTGCGTTGCTAGGTGTTCAGTTGCTGTGTGTTCAGGCGAGATCTGGGGTCGCGAAACGTGACTTATCAATCCTGGTCTCTATTCGGGTAGATGACAGGCGGGCGTTGCAAGGGTGCACTCGGCGTCGCGAGGGTGCGCGACATGAGTGCGGGAATTAGGTCGCGACGACGGGGTAAGCGCGGCGCGGCCTATGCGGCAACGGCGCCGGACTGATCGGGAAAACAGATCCCTAGGGGTGATGGTAGGCACGATCCGTTTTTGTTCGCAGGGGTGTTGACGACAACTTGTAACGTGACATATAGTCTGCGGCCACCCCCGAACGCGGGGTGCTCGCAATTTCGCACGAGAACCGCCGAGATCCGCGGAATTCCGCGGCCAAACGCGCAAAAAGCAGGGGCCCCGCGAACCAGGAAGGTGGTTCGCGGGGCCCCTGCCGAGGCGTACGCCAGCGGAGTGGCGAGCTAGATGTGCAACTCGATCAGGCGGCCGGTCCCGCCATCAGCGTCACCTGCACGCTGCTCGCGACACCCGCGGCGGTCGTGTACCCGATGCTGACCGAGTCGCCGACCTCGTGCGAAGCGATCGCCGCGCTGAGCGCGTCGCTGTTCGCGACGGCGACACCGTTGACCGAGGTGATCACGTCGCCCGCGGCGAATCCGGCGGTCGCGGCCGGTGTTCCCTCGACGGATCCGGCGAGCGTCGCACCGACCGCGGTCTGCGTGGTCGCGAGCTGCACACCGAGGAACGCGGGAGTGCCGATCGACACGTTGCCCGACTCGACACCCGAGAGGATCTGCTGGGCGATCGTGGTCGCCGTGCTGATCGGGATCGCGAATCCGGTGATGTCGGCGGTTCCCGACGACGCGGCCGTCACGATGCCGGTGACCTCCCCCTCGGAATCGACGAGCGGACCGCCCGAGTCGCCCGAAACGACATCGGCGTCGATCTGGATCAGACCGGTGAGGCTTTCGGATGACCCGGTGCCCTCGTTTCCGACGGTGATGTTCTCGTCGAGCGCGGTGACCGTGCCCGCGGCCGCGACGAGATCGCCGGTGCCCTCGGCGTTGCCGACCGAGGTGATGGCGTCTCCGACGGAGAGCGTGTCGGCGTCGAGCGTGGCGGTGGTGAGCCCCGTCACGGACTTTCCCGAGCTGGAGACCAGCTGCAGCACGGCGATATCGTCCGTGGCATCCGTACCGACAACGTCTGCCTGGTAGGTGACACCGGTCGACTCGATCGTGACCGCGATGCTCGTCGCACCCTCGATCACGTGGTTGTTGGTGAGGATCTGCCCGTCGGAGGAGAGCACGATGCCCGTTCCCGCGGCTTGCGAGGTCTCGCTGTAGTAGAGGTCGGAGACGATCGTGACGACGCCGAGCTTCTGCGCGTCGGTCGCGGCGGTGGCTGCCGTGCTCGTGCTGCTCGTGGTGCCCGTGCCCGTGTCTGTGCCGGTGCCGGTGCCGCTGCCCGTGCCGGTGCTGCCGCTTCCGCCGAACGGCGCCGTCGGCAGGTAGCTACCCTGGACGCTGCCGAACGAGCTCTGCTCGAGCGCGGCGATCGCGGCCTGGTTGTTAGCGGCGGCGATTGCCGCGCCGACGGCGATGCCGCCGCCCCCGATGCAGAGCGCCAGCGCCGTGGCGCCTCCGACGATGAACAGGGTGTTGCGGCGACGGTGCGAGCGTGGAGCTGGCGCTGCCTCGGTCGACGTGATCGTATATGCCGGAACGACGGGGGTGGTCTCATCCATGGTTGGTCTCCTGTGCGCGAATCCCGGGCCTCCCGGGTGGTGAGAACAGAACACTCCGGTTTCCTATGTGCCGGGTATGACGATGCCGAGCCCCGCCCGCACGCCGGCTATGAGTTGGCCCGGCGCCGTGGACCGAACCGTCAGCGCGGCCACGTATCCTCGAATTCGACGAAACGAAGGAGTCGACGATGGGCGAGGCCTGGCTGCTCGACATCCTGCTGCTCGTACTGCTCGCCGCCTACGTCGTCTTCGGTTACCGGCGCGGGCTGTTACACAGCGTGTTCGCCCTGCTGGGCGTCGCGGCGGGCGCTGTGGTCGCCTACTTCGCGATACCGCTCGTCGGCTCGTGGGTTCCCGATCCGACCTGGCGCATCGTGGCGACAGTCTTCGTGGCGATCGCCCTCGTCGTGTTCGGCCACTCGCTCGGAACGGCCATCGGCCGTCGTGTGCGGTCCAGCCTGAAGCGATCCCCGCTGCGTTTTCTCGACCGGCTGCTGGGCGCGGTCGTCAACGGCGTCGCCGCGGCGCTCATCGCGGCGCTGCTCGCGCTGAGCGTCGCGCCGCTCGGTGTACCCCTTCTCTCCCAGGCGATCGGCGCGTCGACGGTGCTGCGCGGCATCAGCGACCTGACGCCCGACCCGGTCGAGGCCGCGCTCGCGCAACTGCGCGCGGCCGTCGTCGACGGCGGGCTGCCGCTCATCAGCGAGGCGCTCGGCGGCATCACGACGTCGCCCGACCTGCCGCGGGCGAACACCGGCACCGACGCGCTCGCGAGAGCCGCGGCATCCGTCGTTCGCATCACGGGCAACGCCTACCAGTGTGGCCAGAACCAGACCGGCAGCGGCTTCGTGATCGACACCGACCGCGTGGTCACCAACGCGCACGTGGTCGCCGGGGTCACCGAGCCGATCGTCGAGATCCCCGGCGGGGCCGCCCTCCCCGGCCGTGTCGTGTACTTCGACCCGGCCAAAGACCTCGCGGTGATCGCGGTGAACGGCATGTCGACGGCGCCGTTGCCGCTCGCGGCGAACCTCGCGCGCGGCGAGGTCGGCGTCGTCGACGGCTACCCCTACGGCGGTCCGTTCGTCACCAAACCGGCGCGTGTGCTGTCGATCGCGACGTCGGAGGTCGACGACATCTACGGATCCTCGGCGAGCAGCCGCGAGGTCTACACGCTCGCCGCCGACGTTCGCGAGGGCAACTCCGGCGGACCGCTGCTCACCGAAGACGGCTCCGTGGCGGGCGTGGTCTTCGCCAAGAGCGCCGATCTCGAGAATGTCGGCTACGCGTTGACGATGACCGAACTGTCCCCCATCGCGGCACAGGCTATGGGACTCACGGCGACGGTCGAGTCGGGAACGTGCGTGCGCGGGTAGCCTCGGTGGAATGGATGCCAGCCGCACGGATCTGAACCTGTACACAGTGCTCGACAACGTGACCGGGGGCATCCGGCTGCAGATCGAGCTGCAGCCGAGGGTCAACTACTCGCTCGGGCAGAGCGGCATCCCGTTCGTCCGCGCGATCGTGGTGCACAACGAGACCGGCGGCGAACTCGCCGGCGTCGAGTTCGCCGCGGTACTGAGCATGGGCGAGCGCGAGCAGTCGTGGCGTCACTCCATCCCCGGCCCGATCGTGGCGAACAGCGTCACCCGCATCGACGACCCGCGCGAATTCGACGTCTTCGGGCCGCTGCTCGCGGGCGCCGCCGAGTCGCAGCCCGCGACCCTCGACGTCGCAGCCACGACGACCGGCGGCATGGCGCGCATTCTCGCCGCCGTCGAGGTGAGCGCCGCCAACGAGTGGCTCAACTACCCCGGTCTGCACGCGGCCATCGCGGCGTTCGTACAGCCGAATACCCGCACCGTGACCAGTATTCTGCGGGCGGCATCCGATCTTCTTCTGAAAAAGACCGGCAGCGGCTCGATCGAGGGCTACCAGTCGGGCCCCGGCCGCGCCCACCAGATCGCGGCGTCGATCTACGAGTCGATCCACGCGCTCGGCGTCACCTACATCAGCCCGCCCGCGTCGTTCGAGCGCACCGGGCAGAAGGTGCGCACGACCGAACAGGTGCTCGCCGAACGGTTCGGAACGTGCATCGACCTCGCCGTGCTGTACTCGGCCTGCCTCGAGGCATCCGGACTCTCGCCCGTGATTTTCATCACCCGCAACCACGCCTTCTCCGGCTTCTACGCGGGCGAGACCTACGGCGAGCGCGCGACGATCGAACAGGTCAACACGCTCACCAACCTCGTCGAGAGCGGCATCGTGGTTCCCGTCGAGCTCACCGGCATCGGGCCCGGGCGGGCGAGCCTCGACTTCGCTGCGGCGAGCAAGACCGCCGTCGCGTACTTGCGCACCGACTTCCACCTGCTGCAGACGATGGTGGATGTCACGAGGGCACGTCTCGACGGCGTGCGGCCGATGGCGGGGTTCGGCGGTCGTTCGGATGCGCCGGAGTCGCAACTCGAGGTCGATTCCGAGCGTCCGTTCGTCGCGAAGTCCAGCCTCAAGAACCTGAGCGCGGCCGCCGAGGAGGAGGTCGTGCGCGGCCAGCTCGACCGCCACGACGACTCCCCCGCGCGCTTCAAGAACTGGAAGCGCGACCTGCTCGACCTCACCCTGCGCAACCCGCTGCTGAACATGCCGCGCACACAGAAGGTGCTCGACCTGCTGGTACCCGGCGGCATGCTGCCGATGCTCGACGACGTCGTGCACTCCGGCAAAAGCGTGCGCATCTCGGGCGGCCTCGACTCGAGCGAGCTGCAGAAGCTGGCCGGCATGCGCGTCGCGAGCGAGATCGCGCCCGACGTGATGAAGACGGTGTTCTCGACCACCCGCACGGTGTTCTCGGCGCTCGCCGACGAGAAGCACCGCTCGCAGCTGCGCGCGATGAAACGCGAGGCCGACACCCTGGAACAGGAATCGGGCAGCAACTACCTCTACCTCACCCTCGGCACTCTCGTACATCAGAAGGCCGACGGCTCCGAGGCGCGCGCACCGCTCTTTCTGCTGCCGGTGCGCCTCACCGGCGGCCTCGCCTTCACGCCCTACGCGATGAAGCTCGACGGCGACGACGTCGCGCAGCCGAACCTCTGCCTGTTGCAGTGGCTGAAAACCACCAAGGGCCTCGACCTCACCGAGCTCGAGAACCCGTCTCTCGACGACTCCGGTCTCGCGATCGGCGCGGTTCTCACCGGCATCCGGCGCCAGCTGCTCGAGGCCGAACTGCCCTACCGCATCGACGAGTCGGCGAGCCTCGCCATCCTGCGCTTCTCCACCTTCCAGATCTGGAAGGACCTCGACGAGAACTGGGGAGAGCTGCTCTCCAACCCCGTGGTGCGGCACCTCGTCGAGGTACCGGGCGAGACCTTCGCCGACCCGGCCGGCTCGGCGCAGCCCCCTCTCGACGAGACGGCGCTGCGGCTGCCGATCGCGGCCGACGGCTCGCAGATGGCCGCGATCGTGCGGGCCACGAGCGGCCAGTCGTTTGTGCTCGAGGGCCCGCCCGGCACCGGCAAGTCGCAGACCATCACCAACCTCATCGCGCATGCGCTCACCGCCGGCAAAAAGGTGCTCTTCGTCGCCGAGAAGCAGGCCGCCCTCGAGGTGGTGCGGCGGAGGCTCGACGCGATCGGCATCGGCGGCTTCGCGCTCGAGCTGCACGGCGCGAAGCAGTCGATGAACTCGATCCGCGAGCAGTTGCGGGCGTCGCTCGAGACGCGGGTCGCATCCGACCAGGCCGCCTGGGATGCCACCGAGGCCCGCCTGCGCGCAGCGATCGTCGCGCTCGAGCGCTACCCCGCGCTCGTGCACTCGCAGAACGCCCTCGGCTACTCGCTCTGGACCGCCTACGAGGCGACCTCGGTGCTCGGCGACGGCGCGACCGCGAGCGTCCCGTCCGCCTGGTTGTCGACGTCGCCGGGCGCGGACGTGCGCCAGCTGACACGCGAGTTTTCGGATGCCGCGATCCGGTTCGGTCTCCGCCCCGGCCACCACTGGCTGCTCTCGGGCGTCTCCGACCCGGCGCAACTGGACGCAAACGCGCTGCACAGCGCGCTCGCCGACCTCACGTCGGCACGCGCCCGCGTCGCCGAGCTTTCCCCCGACTGGACCGCGGCCCTCGCAGCCCTGCTGCCCGGCGCCGGGCTCTCCGCCGCGGTACGCCTCGCCGCCGCGCGCACCGCGGGGCTGCTGCCGACCGACGCGCACATCGCGTACATCGACCGCGCGAGCTGGCGCGACTCTGCCGAGTCGCTGCGGCGCGACACGGCCGCCTACCGCGCGAAGCACAAACGCGCCCTGGACGAGGCGACCCCCGCCGCTCTCGAGTTCGCCGGCCTCGGCGAACTGATCGAGAAGTCGGCGAAACTCGACGGCCAGTGGTTCTTCCCCGAGACCCGGCGGCGCGCGCTGCGCAAACAGATCGAACCGCTGCTCGCACCCGGCGTCGTCGCCGAGGGCGCGGACTTCACCGCGCTGCTGCAGCGCCTGCGCGACGCCTTCGCAGAGGCCGAACCGCTGCTCGCCGCCCGATCACAGGTGCAGGGGCTCATCACGCCCGAACCTTGGCGCCCCTATGCGCCCGGCGCGAGCGAGCAGCTCACCGCCGCCGTGTACGTCTCCAGCACCGCCGTCTGGCTCTCGAAGCAGGCCGCCGCAGCCTGGCAGCTCATCGCCGCGGGCGACGTGCCCGCGGCCCTTGCCGACATCGACTCGGTCTGGACACGCTGGCTGGCGGCGCTCGGTGGCACGCCGGCGACGGTGCGGCAGTGGGCGGGCGCGGCGAACTGGGTACAGAAATGGTCCGACGACGAGCCGCGCTGGCGCGCCGACCTCGACGCCACCGGACTGCTGCAGCCGCAGCGCTTCGCCGAGACGCGCCGCCTGCTCGACGAGATCGAGGCCGCCGGACTGCCGCGCTTTGCCGAGCAGCTCGCGACCGGGAGCATCGCGCCCGACCTCGCGCCGGAGGCACTTCTGCGCGGACTCGCGCGCGCATCCCTCGAAGAACGCACCGCCGCCGGCTCCCTCGCCGGCTTCGACGCCGACGCGCAAGACCGCGCCGCCAGCGCCTACCTCGAGCAGGGCGCGGCATCGCGCGAACAACTGCGCAGCGCGGTGGCCGCGCGGCTCGTCGCCCAGCGCCCGTTCGACGTGGGCAACCTGCGCGGCGAGGTCGCCGAACTCAAGCGCCAGATCGACCGCAAGCGCGGCGGACTGGCGTTCCGCGAGGTCGCCCGACGCTACCCCGACGCGCTCACCGCCATCGCCCCCGTGTTTCTGATGAGCCCCGGTTCGGTCGCCCACTTCCTCGACGCCAGCTCGATCGACTTCGATCTCGTGGTGTTCGACGAGGCGTCGCAGATCCGGGTGCCCCAGGCGATCGGGGCGATGGGGCGCGGTAGGGCGGTCGTGGTGGTCGGCGACTCGAAGCAGATGCCGCCCACGCGCATCATGCAGGTGGACGCGTCGCCCGATTCGGCGATCACGGGTTCCGGCGAAGAGCTCGTGGTGGAAGACCTCGAGAGCATCCTGAGCGAGGCGGTCGAGTCGGGGCTGCCGCAGCTGTGGCTCAGTTGGCACTACCGCAGCCAGGACGAGAGCCTCATCGCGTTCTCCAACGCCACCTACTACGACGCCAAGCTCGTGAGCCTTCCGTCGCCACGCGTCACCGACCTGACCCGCGACGACGACGACCGCAGCAACGACGACAGCACGGGCCTCAGCTTTCGCCGTGTGCAGGGCGAGTTCGCGCGTGGCGCGGCACGCACCAACGAGGTTGAGGCGCAGGCCATCGTCGACGAGATCGCGGCCCGGCTGCGCGACCCCGCGACCAAGGACGAGTCGATCGGCGTGGTCTGCTTCAACATCCAGCAGCGCGACCTGATTCTCGACAAGCTCGAAGACAGCTCCGACCTGCTCGTGCAACGCGCGCTCACGGCGGAGCCCGGCCTCGACCTGTTCGTGAAGAACCTCGAGAACGTGCAGGGCGACGAACGCGACACCATCCTCTTCTCGCTCGCCTTCTCGCTCGACCAGAAGACGGGCACCCTTCCGCTGAACTTCGGCCCGCTCAACTTCGCGGGCGGCGAACGACGCCTGAACGTGGCGATCACCCGAGCTCGCAAGAACGTGGTGCTGTTCGCGTCGTTCGACCCGGCCGACATCGACCTGCGCCGCTCGAACGCGCAGGGCATCGCCGACCTTAAGGGCTACCTCGAGTTCGCGTCGACGCGGGCGCTGCCCGGTGCCGCGGCAACGGGCGCGACGGCAAGCGTCGACGGCAACGGCGGACGCTTCGTCGACGAACTCGCCACCGCCCTGCGCTCCGAAGGGCTGGAGGTGCAGACCGCGCTCGGGTTCTCGTCGTTCAAGGTCGACCTCGCGGTCCGCCGCCCCGGCGACGAGGAATGGCGCGTGGCCGTGATGGTAGACGGCAACGGCTGGGCGTCCCGGCCGACCGTGTCCGACCGAGACGGCGCCCCGCAACTCCTCGTAGACCTGATGGGTTGGCCGGCGACGTCCCGCGTCTGGCTCCCCGCCTGGTTGCGCGACCGCGACGGTGTGCTGGCGCGCATCCGCGAGGCCGTCGACAGGCCGGTCGCCGAGAAAGCGCGGTTCGTCTCGGTCGCGGCGCCCGAACCAGCCGTCGTCGAAAAAGACAAGACCGCGGATGTCGCGGCCGACGCCACCTCGACGGGCATAGCCCTCGCCCCGTTCGTCGTGGCCGAGGACAGCGCCATCGCCAACCAGTCCGTGCTCGAGAACATGCGCATGGCGCGCCCCGCGATCCAGCGCATCGCCGCAGAGGTGCTCGCGACCGAGGGACCGGTGCCGCTCAGCCGGCTCGTCGCCACCGTCGCGCGCCGCTTCGGGTACACGCGCATCGGCGAGAACAAGCGCAACGAACTCGCCGAGAGCCTCGAGACCCTGTTCGAGTCACGCGACGGTTTCGTCTGGCCGGTCGACCTCGACCCCGCCACCTGGCGCGAGGCCCGCCGGTCGCCCTCGAGCACGGCCCGCGCCGTGACCGAGATCAGCCCGCAGGAGATCGCGAACGTCATCGAGCTGCTGCTGCGCGAGTCGTTCAGCATGAGCTTCGACGACCTCGTTAAAGAGGCGACCGGGCTGCTCGGCTACACCCGCGTTACCGACCCCGGCCGGGCGAGCGTGGCGCGGGGCCTCGAACTGGCTATCGCGGAGGCGAGGGTGACGGCCGACGACGAGAAGCGGCTGCGGCTGGCCTGAGGGTGACTCTCTCGGTACCACCCCGTGACGGTCGCTGAGCTTCCCTCCGGCACGCGAGAGTGCCAGCATGGTCGCATGACTGATCAGAGCAGTGTTCTTCCCGGCTTCCCCGCCCGCTTCCTCACCATCCACCGCGGCGAGCTCGTCGCGGTGGCCATCGTGGGACTCGTTCTCGGCATCATCGCGCTCATCTGGCCGGGTGCCACGCTCGTCACCGTCGCCATCATCTTCGGCATCTATCTCGTGGTGTCGGGCATCTTCCGCATCACCGTGGCGTTCCTAGCGCACACCTCTTCGACCGGGATGCGTTGGCTCACGGGCATCCTGGGCCTGCTCGTCGTCATCGCGGGCGTCTACTGTCTGGCGAGCCCCGAACGGTCGCTGCTGGTGCTGGCGTTCGTCATCGGCTTCGGCTGGATCGCCGAGGGCATCATCGACATCGTCGCGGGAATCCAGGGAATCGTGTCGCCGCGCTGGCTGGCCATCGTGAGCGGCGTGATCTCGCTCATCGCCGGAATCGTCACGTTCACGCTCCCCGGACTCGCGGTCTCGGCGTTCCTCATCTTCGGCGCGATCATGCTCATCGTCGTGAGCGTGTCGACGCTGCTCACGCTGCCGCGCAAGCACAGCGTCGCCACGACCTAGCGGCCGCTACGGCTGCCAAGGCATCGGCTCCGAGCGCACGGTCTCGCCCGTGGCCGCCGCCTCGTCGATCAGCAGGCCGAGGTAGTGGTCGTGGCTCGCTTCGGCGAGCGGGTAGAACGGCTCGCCCGTGCGCACGAACACGGCCATGCGGTGCATGACCTCGGCCACGGCGATCTCGTCGTCGTTGAGGCGGGCCGGCGCGAACCGGTTCTCGAACAAGACCTCGGTGTGCAGCGTGACGCGGCGCAGGTGGTTGCCCGACAGGTCGCTCTCGATACCGGTGACGTCGCGGCGCAGCTCGCCGGTCGCCGGGTTGCCCGGGCCGATCAGGTGGCTCACCGTGTTGTCCGAGATCTCGCCGCGGTCGCCGCGCACCGAGGTGTGGCGCGAGCGCACCGGCGAGAAGTACTGCTCGTCGGTGAAGTCGAAGACGGCGCTGTGCTCGCCGGATCCGGTGTCGGCGAACCGCAGCAGCGCGACCGTGCGCTTACCGGGCACCGGCTCGAGCTCGCTGTGCCAGCCGTCCCGTCCGTTCGACGAGAGCAACGGGTCGCCGAGCGCGTCGGCGCGGATGGCGACCGGGTCGAAGCCCACGCCGAGGAAGAGCCGCGCGAGACTGACGCCGTGGTAGCCGTGCGCCACCGAGAGGCGCGCGCTCGAGACCTCGCCGATGAGGCCCGAGCGAACGACGGCGAGGCGGGCGGCGTGGTGCGGCTGCAGGAAATACTGCTCCGCGACCTGCACGGGGGCCCCGCCGACACTGCCCCAGAGGGAGCGGAGAGCCGCGACATCCGGGGCCGGAGGCGTCTCGCTCAGCACCGGGATGCCCGCGGCGACGAGGGCCTCGATGAGCTCGGGCACGACATGCCAGGGGGTGGAGACGACGACGTAGTCGTAGTCGCCGGTCAGAAAGTCGGCGAGGCTCGTCGTGGTCGGTATGCCCCAGGTGTCGGCGACGGATGACGCGGACGCCTCGGTACGCACGAGCACCCGCGCGACCGTGAACCGGTCGGGCAGGTCGCGGGCGATGCGCAGAAAGTACTCCGCCCGCCACCCGGCGCCGATGAGACCGATGGTGGCGTGCTGTGCGGTGGTGGGCTGAGTGGTGGTGGGCTGGATATCCGGGTGCTGAGCTGGCTGCGACATTGCGGCCCCTTACCTGTTGTGGGCGTACTGAATTGTTGGCGGCGGGGCTAGCGAGGGCCCAGTGCGTTCAACAGTATCGAGTAGGTGACCAGCACGAACCCGCCGGCGCCGACAATCGTGGCCGCGCTCGTCCAGGCCACCTGCAGGCGCCAGGCCGTACGCACGTGGGCGCGCAGCTGCCCGAACCGTTCGCGCAACGCGTCCCTATCGCCCACCGGCTCGCCGTCGTGCTGCCAGGTCGCGGCCAGCTCCGCCGAATCGCCGATCGCCGCGATCTCGGCGGGCCCGAGCACGACCGCGCGCTCGAGCAACCACTGCACGAGCGACGCCGTCGAGAGCACTGTGACGTCGCGGTGCTTCTCGCGCACGGTGATGCTTTTGGCCGCGACGATCGCCAGGATGCCGGAGACCTCGACCGAGACACCCGCCGCCGAGCTGAGCAGGCGTTCGACGCGGCCCATCTCGTATTCCATGTTGCGGATGTACGGGTGCCGGATTCCGGACACGAGAAAAGCGCGCTGCGAAGCCCACACGGTCTGGCCGGGGTGGTTCTTGGTGTTGATGATGAAGACGCCGCCCGGCCCGATCACGACGTGGTCGATGTCGATCGTTCCCGCGCCGACGGGAAGGGCGTGCAGCACGACCCAGTCGTCGCCGAGACGGGCGAGCGCGTCGCCCACCTCGATCTCGCTGACCGCGGCCTCGTACCAGACGCGCGACTCGGCGCTGAGCGGGCTCAGCCCGAACAGTCGCGCGATCGAGGACCGCGGCGGCACGGCGGACTGCAGCCGCAGTAGCTCGATGATCGCGGACTGTCCCGGCAGATTGTCGTCGACCAGCTCGGGATCGCGTCGAACGGGCTCTGGTGTGACACCGTCGCCGTTCGTCATTGGGTTCCCATCCGCGCGAGCGTTACGCAGAGCAGACGCCCGACCCGTACTACTCTCGCCTATCCGGTCAGACCGAGATACCCCCAGATGTGAGGTGAAGATCAGGCGACCGGAGCGGAAACAATACCCGCGGGCAGCGCCGTCGTAGTGACGAGGTGCAGTCGTTGGGTGGGGCGCGTCATGGCCACGTACAGCGCGGCGGCACCGCGCGAGATCTCGTCGATGATGAGCTGCGGCTCTACCACGACGGCCGCGTCGAACTCGAGACCCTTCGACTCCTGCGGGGTCAGCACGGCGACGGCGCGGTTGAGGCCGGCCGCCCCACGTCCGACATCGGATCCGAGGGTCTGCACGAGCCGAGCGGTGATCGCGTCGACGAGCGACTCGCTCGCGATGACGGCGATCGTGCCGAGCGCGTCGATCGCGCGGTCGCTCTCGACCGCCTCGACGACTGTCGCGAGCACGTCGTCGGTGTCGAGCACCGCGACGGGCCACTCGCTCGAGCGCACCGAACGCGACCGGGTGATCGAGAGGCCGTGCGCGATCGCCATCGACTCGGCGGTCTCGGCGATCTGCGCGGGCGTGCGGTAGTTGACGGTGAGTTCTTCGAGCCGCCAGTTGTCGGCGAAGAGCGGCTGCAGCGCGTCGGCCCAGCTGGTCGACGCCGCCGCGGCGCTCGCCTGCGCGACGTCGCCCACGATCGTGAACGACTTCTGCGGGTTGCGGCGGATGAGCACGCGCCACTGCATCGGCGAGAGTTCCTGCGCCTCGTCGACGACGATGTGGCCGTAGGCCCAGCCGCGGTCGGCGGCGGCGAGGTCGGCGGTCGAGCCACGCTCGACGGCGGCTTCGAAGCCGTCGGCGAGCGACTCGGCGTCGACGAGTCCCTCGACGCCCATGTTGCGGATCGACTGCTCGGCGTTCTCGATGTCGCGCTTGCGCTGCTGCTTGCGCTCGCGCTTCTCGGCGTCTCCCCCGCCGCTCACGGCACCGAGCAGCTCGGCGGCCTCGTCGAGCAACGGCACGTCGCTCACGGTGAACGCGGCGTCCCGGTCGCGGCGCAGCAGGGCGCGCTGCCCCGGCGTCCAGCCGGGGGTGAGCGACGCGAGCCACTGCGGGCGGGCGTAGAGGTCTTGCAGCAGCTTCTGCGGGGTCAGCGGAATCCACGCGGTGTTCAGCGCGACCTTCACGTCGTCGGCGGTGCGGATGTCTTCGCGCAACCAGGCCTGGTCGCTGTCCTCGATGGTGTTGCCGTGGTCGCGCAGCTGGGCGGCGAGTTGCTTGCTGAGCGCGTTGATCGCGGCCTTGTTGAACGTGGCGCGCGCGACGTTGTGCGGCTTGCGGGTCTCCCAGGCGCGCTGCATGGCGTTCTGGATGAGGTGCGGCTCGACCGTGAGGTACTCGCCGTTGATCTCGAGCGTCTGCACCTCGCGGGGCACGACCTGGCGCGACTTCACGGCGCGGGCGAGCAGCGCGGCCATCTCGACGGAGCCCTTGAGCACCGCGACATCCTGAGCATCGTCGGTCGAGGTATCGAGTCCCGGGAACAGCTGGCCGACACTCGACAGAACAACGCCGGTCTCGCCGAGAGACGGCAGCACGGCCTCGATGTACTGCAAGAACGAGCGGCTGGGCCCGACGATGAGAACACCGGATGTCGCGAGCCGGTCGCGATAGCTGTAGAGGAGATACGCGGCACGATGCAGCGCGACGGCCGTCTTGCCGGTACCCGGACCACCCTGCACGACGAGCACGCCGCGCAGATCGGACCGGATGATGCGGTCTTGCTCGGCCTGGATGGTCGCGACGATGTCGCCCATGCGGCCGGTGCGCTGCGCGGTGAGGGTCGCGAGCAGAGCGGCCTCGCCCTGCAGATTGCTGGTGTCGCCCTCGAGCATGCTGGAGTCGAAGATCTCGTCGTCGACGCGCACGACCTCGCGGCCCTTGCTCGTAATGTGACGGCGGGCGCGGGCGCCGAGCGGCGTCGCAGCGGTGGCCTGGTAGAACGCGCGGGCCTGCGGAACGCGCCAGTCGAGCAGGATCGGCTGCAGGTTCTCGTCGCGCAACCCGATGCGCCCGATGTAGCGCAGCGTGGGCTCGTCGCCGACCGGCTCGAGCTCGAGACGGCCGAACGCGAGACGCTCGTCGATCTCGGTGAGCTGGCTCACCCGGTCTTCGTAGATGCGGGCGAAAGCGTCGCGCTCGGAGCGGTTCTGGTGGGTGCCGCCCTGGTTGGTGCGACGCACCGCCTCGAGCTGCTGCTTGGCGTCGTCGCGCAATTCGTCGAGCCTTGCGTAGAGGGTCGCCACGTATTCGCGCTCGCTTGTCAGATCGGCAGACGCCACAACACACCCCTCGAAATCAGGGTATTCAGCCTACGTTGTTTGAGCACGCCGGATGTGCACCGTGCGTCGCTGCCGACGTACGCAGCGCGCAGAAAACGACCACGAGCATCCGTAGTCTTCGTGCTTCTTATTGCGTAGTTTCTCAGTATCGAGCACTCTTACGCGCCGAAATCTCCCGGGGTAATTTTTCTTGACCGACCACCTTGGCGGTCGAAATAAGGGGGAAAAAACATGGCGACCCTAGCGCCCGAAAACATCCGTAGCGACGCTCGCACCGCCGAGGCCGCAGACACCAAGCGAAACCGCAGCCGTCGCTTCCGCGCCATCCTGGCCGGCGGACTCGTGCTCGGCGTCGGCGCCGCGGTGACACTCGCGGCCTGGAACGACTCCGAATTCGCGCAGGGCACCTTCACCGCCGGCGCGTTCAACCTCGAGGGCTCGACCAACGGCACCGACTATGCCGACCACGCCGAACTCATCGGCCCCGCAGCGCTCGGCTTCACCGTGAACCCCACGAACCTCGCCCCCGGCGACGTCGTCACCGCCCCGTTCGCGATCCGTCTCGACGACACCACCACGACCGCCGCCGACGTGCTCATCTCGGCAGCCAGCACGGGCGGCTCCGTCGAGAACCTCACCTACAGCCTCGACCAGACGACCGCGTTCGGCTGCAACCTGACCGGCGCCACGAACCTGGTGCCCGCGTTGACGGAAGTCGGCGAGGTTCCCGACGCAACCGGCGTAGAGCTCGCGGTCGGCGACGATGCTGCCGGCGCACCCGCGTTCTTCTGCTTCACGGTGACGGCGGGCGAAGACCTCGTGCAGTCGCAGACCGGCACCGCCACGTGGCAGTTCGCCGCCACCTCCACCGAGTAGGCGCCACAATGAAGCACGCGTCAGAGCGGCCGACGCGGGGGCTGAAGCGACGATTGCCCCTGCTGAGGGTGCGCGCGCTCCTCGCCGGAGGGCTGGTGCTCGGACTCGGGGCCGCGGTCACGTCCGCGGCCTGGAACGACTCCGAGTTCGCGACCGCCACCATCACGACCTCGAGCTTCAACACGGAGTCGAGTGTGGGCGGAACCGCGTACGCCGACAACGCGACGACGCCCGGCACCACAGTGACACTTCCGGTCGGGGCTTTCTCGCCGGGAGTCACCGGGTACCTGCCGGTGCTCATCCGCACAAAGGCCCAGTCGATCGCCGGAACCGTGGTGCTGAACGGTGCCGTATTCACGGGTACGGATGCCGCGCTGCTGAGCACGGCGTTCGTCTACCGCGTTGTGCGCACCACGGCCACCTGCGACGCGACCGCGTTCACGGGCACGCCGACTTTCGTGGTCGGCACGTCCACCGCGTCGGCCGCGCCCGCGCTCACCGTCGGGCAGAACGGCGGAGTCACCAACGTGCTCGCCGCCGGTGCCCCCGCGGCTCCCGGTGCCGTCACGGGCTTCTGCTTCGAAGTGACGCTCCCGAGCGCCGCGGCGACCACGTTGCAGGGCAAGACCGCCTCCGCGACCTGGCAGTTCCTCGCGACATCCAACTAGCGGGGCCGCCGTGACCATCACGACGAACGCACCTGTGCCGTCAACAGAAACACGGCCGGCCCCGTCACGCGCGGGGCGGCGTCTCGCCGACGTCGCCCTCACGCTCGCGTCGATCGGCGGGGTGGTCTGCATCC
>Ga0247730_1000837_pt1 | contig 19252 bp, 20 predicted proteins | sample UWRJL073202C2_FD_180959 | JGI IMG/M metagenome (GOLD analysis project Ga0247730, IMG submission 180959) | Plant litter microbial communities from Arlington Agricultural Research Station in Wisconsin, United States - UWRJ-L073-202C-2 | ecosystem: Environmental > Terrestrial > Plant litter >... | reverse complement strand
CGGGCTTCGACTCGGGTGCGGAGCCGGGGCTGCTGCGCGGGGCGGGAGCGGTCCGCGGCGCGGTCGTCGGCGTCGAGCGGCTGCCGGTGGTGCCACCGGACGACCGCGCGGGTGTCCCGGGGGTGGTCGGGGTCGTCCCGTCGGGAGCGACGGCCGGCTCGCCGGGCGCGGCGGGCACGCCGTCGGCGGGATCAGCCGGACCGGGGGTGGGATCGACTGGATCGGGCGTCGCCTCGACCGGTGCGGCCGGATCGGTGCTGATGACTGACGGCGGCTTCTCCGTCGTCGACGCCGGCAGCGCCGAGACGTCTGCGGTGGCCGCGGTGGCGGGGGCGTCGTCGCGCGCGAACGCGACGACGGTGGAGACGGCGACGGTCGTCATGACGACGGCCGCGACGACGCGATGGACTCTGCTGATCCGCATGGGAGGGCTCCGCGGTGCTGGGGGGAGTCGGCGGGACGCACCGACACCCCCCCTAACGACGAACCCCCCGGATCGTCACGCCGACCAAGCGGCAACCCACCAAGATGTGGGCACCTGACGGGGTGAAACGGCCGATCGTGCCTGTTACCTGCCCACATCCTCGGGTGGCGGCGGCTGCCGGTCGGGCTCGGTGCCCGGCTCGGCGTCGGGCAGCACCTCCGGGAAGGCCGGATCGGGAAGGTCGGGCGACTCGGGCTTGCTCGGCTGGTCCTCTTCGGGGAGAGCTGGCTCCGGCGGGGCGACGGTCATGGTTTCCTCCGATGATCGGTGTGCGGGAGCGGTACCCGCTGGTGACCACGTCAATCGACGGCGTCAGCCCTGGCGGGCCTTGAGGCGGGGGTTGGCCTTGTTGATGACGAACGTGCGACCGCGGCGGCGGACCACCTGCGAGCCGGGCTGGTTCTTGAGCGAGGCGAGGGAGTTGCGGACCTTCATGCGTCGTCCTTTCATGGGCCGGATTCGTCCGGTCCTTCTGACAACGATTCTCAGGAGGGCGCTATTCCCAGCCCTTGGTGCCACGGCCCTGCTTGATCGAGCTGCGACGCTTCTTGGCGTCGAGCCGTCGTTCCTTGGAGCCGCGGGTCGGCTTGGTCGAGCGGCGGGTGCGGACCGGGACGATCGCCTGCGCGACGAGCTCCTCCAGGCGGACGCGGGCGGCCTCCCGGTTGCGGTGCTGCGAGCGGTACTGCGACGACACCACCGTGATGGCCCCGTCGACCAGGCGGTTGCCCAGCCGTGTCGCGGCGAGCTCCTTCTGGGCGGGGGAGAGGACGGCGGTGCCGGCGAGCGACCAGATCAGCTCGACGCGGGTGTCGGTCGTGTTGACGTGCTGGCCGCCCGCGCCCGACGACCGGGAGAACCGCCAGCCCAGCTCGTTCTCGGGGATCGTCAGGCGTCCGTCGTGGCTCATCGTCAGCCACCCTAGCCATCGGCCGGACCGGTTCGCGGGTCAGCCGCCGGCCACGTAGCTGGTCAGCTGGTCGCGCTCGAACTCGAGCTGCTCCATGCGGTGCTTGACGGCGTCGCCGATGCTCAGGACGCCGATCAGCCGCTCGTCCTCGAGCACCGGCACGTGACGCACCCGGTGCTCGGTCATGATGGCCATGAGCGCCGCGAACGAGTCGTCGGGCGCGCACACCTGCACGTCGGTGGTCATGATGTCGGCGACCGCCATCGACCGGGCGTTCTCGACGTCGCGCAGCTTGCGGACGATGTCGCGCTCGGAGACGATGCCCAGCATCGTGCTCCCGTCGTCGCTGACGATCAGCGCGCCGACGTTGAGATCAGCGAGCACGTCGAGCAGCTCGCGGACGGTCGCGGTGGGAGCGATCGTGAAGATCTCGGTGCTCCCCTTGGAGGTCAGGACGTCATGGACACGCATGCGGAGCTCCTTCGTCGGCTCCTCGCACTGTAACCCCGGTCACACTGCTCGGGCGAGACCTACGGCGTCTCGTCGGCGGTCTCGCGCGCGAACCCGAGCCGCCGGACGTTGTCGGGCTCCGGCTCGGCGTCGTCGTCCTCGGGCTCGTCGGTCCACGACTGGTCGGGCGGGCCCTGGTCGGGGAAGTGCCCGACGTACGCCATCGCGGCGTCGTGCAGGCGGGTGTTGGTCGCCAGGGCGTTGTCGCCCCACGGTCCCGGTGCGCCGGCGAGGCTCGTGAACGTCCCGCCCGCCTCGCGGACGATGATGTCGAGCGCGGCCATGTCCCACAGGTTCAGCTCGGGCTCCGCGGCGATGTCGAGGGCGCCCTCGGCCAGCAGCATGTACGACCAGAAGTCGCCGTAGGCCCGGGTGCGCCAGCAGCGTCGCATCAGCGCGGCGAACGCGTCGGCCCTGCCGATCGCGTCCCAGCCACCCAGCGACGCGTACGAGAGCGAGGAGCTCTCGAGGTCCGACACCTGCGAGACCCTGATCTCGCGCGACGACATCAAGGACTTGCCCGTGAACGCGCCGGTGCCCTTGCTGGCCCACCAGCGACGCCCGAGCGCGGGAGCGGACACGCAGCCCGCGACGATCTCGCCGTCCTCCTCGAGCCCGATGAGCGTGGCCCACACGGGCACGCCGCGCACGAAGTTGGCGGTGCCGTCGATGGGGTCGATGATCCAGCGCCGCCCGCCGGGGCCGGAGCCCTCGTCCTCTCCCTGCTCCTCGCCGAGGACGACGTCGCGGGTGCGGGCGGACTTCAGGGTGCGCCGGATCGCGGCCTCGACGGCCTGGTCGGACTCGGTCACGTACGTCATGTCGGGCTTGGTCTCGACCTGCAGGTCGATCGCCAGGAACCGTTCCATCGACAGGTTGTCGGCGTTGTCGGCGAGCACGTGGGCGAGGCGCAGATCGTCGTTGTACGAGTGGGCCATGGCCCTCAGGGTACGGCGTTCGCAGCCGGAATCGCCCCGCGGGACACGCTCGGCGCGCTCAGTAGTCGTCCCTCTGGTTCATGCTGGCCAGGATGCGCCGGAACGACTCGACGCGCTCGGGGGCCAGCGTGCCGTCCGCGACCGCGACGTCGAGGGCGCACTCCGGCTCGGTCGCGGAGTGCAGGCAGCCGCGCGGGCAGTCACGGGTCACGTCGCGGAGATCGGGGAACGCCTTGATCAGGTCGTCGATCTCGACGTGCGCCAGGCCGAACGAGCGGATCCCGGGCGTGTCGATGATCCAGCCACCGAACGGCAGCTCGAGGCTGATCGCCGACGTCGACGTGTGCCGGCCCCGGCCCGTGACGGCGTTGACGTAGCTGACGGAGCGGTTGGCGTCCGGGACCAGCGCGTTGACCAGGGTCGACTTGCCGACGCCGCTGTGGCCGACGAGGACGCTCGTGCGGTCGCGCAGGGCGTCGCGGACGATCGCGAGCTCGCCGCCCTGACGCGTCACGACGACCCGCACGCCCAATGGCTCGAGCATCGCCACGAGCTCGTCGGGGGAGCCGAGATCGGACTTGGTGAGGCACACGACCGGCTCCATCCCGGCGTCGAACGCCGCGACGAGGCACCGGTCGATCAGGCCGGGACGGGGCGGCGGGTCGGCCAGCGCCGCGACGATCACGAGCTGGTCGGCGTTGGCGACGATGATGCGCTCGACGGGATCGTCGTCGTCGGCGGTGCGACGCAGCACGGTGCGGCGGGGGGTGACCTCGACGATGCGGGCCAGGGATCCCTGGTCGCCGCTGACGTCCCCGACGACGCGGACCTGGTCGCCCACGACGACGCCCTTGCGGCCGAGGTTGCGCGACTTCATCGCCGTGAGGGTGCGACCGCCCCCGGACTCCGTCGCAGAGGCGTCGAGCGTGACGGTGTACCGGCCGCGGTCGATCGTCACGACGCGGGCCGTGTCGGCGTCGTCGTAGTTCGGACGCACCTTGGTGCGCGGCTTGGTGTGCCGCCGCGGCCGGTCGTACCGGTCGTGCTCGTCGCGCTCCCGCATCAGGCGGCGCTCACCGGTCGGACGTCATGAGGCGCTCCCAGACGGGGGCGAAGTTGGGATACGTCTTGATCGTCGTGACGACGTTCTCGACGAGCAGGCCGGGGACGCGCAGCCCCAGGACGACCGCGGCGTGGGCCATGCGGTGGTCGTCGTACGTGCGGAACGTGTCGCCGTGCAGGGGCCGGGGGCGGACCAGCAGGCCGTCGTCGAGCTCCTCGGCGTCGCCGCCGAGACGGTTGATCTCGGTGACCAGGGCCGCCAGCCGGTCGGTCTCGTGCCCGCGCAGGTGCGCGACGCCCGTCAGCCGCGACGGGCCGTCCGCGAGGGCTGCCATCGCGGCGATGACGGGGGTCAGCTCGCCGACGTCGTGCAGGTCGAGCTCGACGCCGTCGAGCGTCGGCCCGGCCGAGAAGACGAGGTCGTCGCCGTCGGCCGTGACCGTGCCGCCGAACGCCGGGACGATGGTCCGCCACGCATCGCCGGCCTGGTCGGTGTCGCGGGGCCAGCTGCGGACCCGGACGCTGCCGCCGGTGACCAGCGCGGCGGCGACGAAGACGCCGGCGTTCGACAGGTCCGGCTCGATCTCGACGTCGAGGGCGTCGACGGGGCCGGGGTCCACGACCCACCGGGTGGTCGCGCCGGCCGCTCCGCCGTGCTCGGTGATGCGGACGCCGCGCCGTCGCAGCTCGGCGACCGTCATCTCGATGTGCGGCATCGACGGCAGGGTCGCGCCGGTGTGTCGCAGGTCGAGCCCCTTCGCGAACCGCGACCCGACCAGCAGCAGGGCCGAGACGAACTGGCTCGAGGCGGAGGCGTCGATCTCGACGTCGCCGCCGACGACCTCGCCCGTCGCGTGGACCGTGAACGGCAGCGACCCGCGCCCGCCGTCGTCGACCTCGACGCCGAGGCCGCGCAGGGTCGCGATGGTCGTGGCCATGGGGCGGACCCGCGCGTGCTCGTCACCGTCGAACGTGACGGACGCGGTGCCGAGGGACGCCAGCAGCGGGACGAACCGCATGACGGTGCCGGCCAGCCCGCAGTCGATCGTGACGGGCGCGCTGCCGGCCGTCCCCGGGGTGACGGTCCAGGTGACGCCGTCGCGCTCGATCGTCGCGCCCAGCGCCGTCAGCGCCGCCGCCATGAGCTGGGTGTCGCGCGAGCCGAGCGGTCGGGTCAGGACCGACGGCCCGTCCCCGAGCGCGGCGAGGATCAGGACGCGGTTGGTCAGCGACTTCGACCCGGGCACCAGGACCTCGCCGACGAAGGGCGTGTCGCGGTGCGGTGCGAGCCAGGGCAGGGGGGCGGTCATCGCGGGCCAGCCTATCGGCCTCGACGCGCCACGGGCCCGGTCAGCCGCGGAGGTGGTCGAGCTGGTCGGCGACGGACGCCGCCGCCTCCGTGACCTTGTCCTTCGCGCGACGACCGATGAACTTCTTGTGCGGATCGGGATCGAGGGTCGCCATCAGGAGGCCGCCGGTCATCGAGACGTTCTTCAGGAAGTGGATCCGCTGGTTGGCGCGCGCCGCGGGATCGGTCTCGTTCCAGTAGGGGTGCCCGGCGACGGTGGTCGGGGGCAGCGTGGCGGCGAGGGCCAGAGCCGCGAGGCGGGGGAACCGTCCGGTCGCCAGCGCGAGCCCGCCGACGAGCTGCACGCCGCCGCTGAAGCGCGTCAGGTTGGAGCCGTTGACCGGCAGCTGGGGAGCGACCTTCTTGATCAGGTCGGCGGTCGGCTGGGCCTTGGCCGCCCGCGGACCGGGCTGCCGGAGCGCCATGGCCCCGCCGTAGACGAACATCGAGGCGAGCATCGGGCGGGCCACCGTGCGCAGGAGGGTCATGCCCACCTTTCTACCGGACGGGCCGCCGACGGCCAATCGTCGCGAGCCCGGTCCGCCGGGTCAGAACAGCAGCAGGTACGGGTCCGACACGAACGGCGACGAGTCGTTGGCGGGCTGGGGGTCGTCCGCCCCGCTGACGGTCACGACCCCGTCCGGACGCTGCCCTCGGGCCTTGACCACGAACGTCGTGCCTTGGCCCGCAGGCAGCGTCGACGTGCAGGCCAGGGTGCTCAGCTGCTCGTCGAGGACGGCCGTCCCGCAGTCCCACCCGGGGCTGACCACGCCGCGGAACTGCACGGGACGGCTGAACCGCATCGTCAACGTCACGAGCTGGTCGGCGGCTCGGCCGGAGTTCGCGGCGGTGATCTCGACCGTGAAACGGCGCTGGGCCAGCGAGTCGTCGTTGGTGACGGTGGACGGCCCGATGCCGTAGTCGGTCGGGACGACGGGCTCCTCCGTCGGGGTCGGCGAGGCGGACGGCGAGGGCGACGGCGACGGGGTCGCCTCGAGCTCCTCCTCGACGGGGGACGGCGACGGCTCCGGCGTCGGCTCGGTCGACGGGGTGGCGACCGGCGTCGGGTCCGTGCTCGGGACGGCGGGGACGGGTGTCGGCGTCTGCGGGGCCTCCGGCGTCCGGGCGGGCTCCGCCGAGGCCGACAGGTCGGGCGGCGGGGGCGACGGCGTCGGGGTCGGGACGCCGGTCCGGAGCGGCGCGGAGACGGCCGGGACGTCCGGGCCGCGTCCGCCGAGGTCGGTCGTGACGGCGACGGTGCCGGCCGTCGCGACGCTCGTCACGACGGCTGCGGCGACAACACCCTGGGTGCCGGCACCGGCGACCGCGGCGCCGACGATCTTGACCGGCTCGAGCGCGAGCTTGACCGCCCCGCCGGCGACGAGCTTGACCCCGATCGCCGTCGCGGCGCCTACCCCGATCGTGGCGAGCCCGACGGTCGCCGCGGTGTATCCGACGAAGGCCGGTCCGAGCAGCGTGGGGCCGAGGATCCCGGACAGGTTGCCGTTGACCTCGCGGAGCTCCAGGTACAGGCCCGTGCAGCGGCTGCACCCGTCGAGGTGCTCCTCGACCGAGGCGGTGTCGCGCGCCGACAGGCCCCGGCGGACGTGCGCGCCCAGCATCCCGGTGGTCCGGCGGCAGCTGGCGTGCAGCGTGGGTGCCAGGTGGCCCTGCAGGTACGCCTGGCGCAGTCCCTCCCGCGCGCGGTAGGCGAGCGCGGAGACGCTGTTCGGGCTCATCCCGAGCAGGGGGGCGATCTCGGCGGGCTTCTGGCCCTCGACGTCGAGGTGCCACAGGACGAGCTGCCACCGCTCGGGGAGGGACGCGAACGCCATGGCGGCGGCGCCGTGCTCGAACGTCATCTCGGCCGGGTCGATGAACTCGACGACCCGGTCGAGCTCGGCCTCGTGCGCGGTCGACCAGACCTTGTTGGCGGCCCGGATGCGATCGATGTGCAGGCGGCGGATCGACGTGAGGAGATACGCGCGGAAGGCCTCGTCGGGTCCCTTGCCGTCCTGCAGGATCGCCAGGACGCGGACGAACGCCTCGGCGACCAGGTCGTCGACGTCCGATGCGCTGGCGATCTGCCGGCCGAGGCGGTTCGCGGCGTCGCGGTGGCGGTCGAACAGCTCGCCGTACGCGGCCGTGTCGCCGCCGCGGACGGCCGCGATCAGCTCGGCGTCGCTCGCCTGCGTCGTGCTGTTGAGCATGTCTGGCACGTGGTCCTCCCACCCCGTTCAACGACCCAGTCGGCATCCGGTCACGATTTCTCGTCGGAACCGCGTCACGACCCGGCACCTCGTCCGTCTCATCTGTGTCCGACAGCGAAGGGAGTGATCATGTCCAGCCAGGGAGTGGACGTGCAGCTCCTCCGTGCGGCCGTCCGTGACGGCACGTCGGACGTGGTGGGCGTTGCACACGAGGTGGGAGCGAGTGCAGCGCAGATGGGCGTCCCGCTCCACGAGGTCCTGGACCACGTGGAGCGGGCCTTCGCCCCCGAGACGTCGGACCCGGCGGTGACACGAGCGGCCTGTCTCGGGTGGGCCGATCGGACGCTGCTCCGTCTGGCCGACGTCTCGTGCGAGGACCCTCTGACGTCGCTGGCGACGTCCCCGTACCTGCGGTCGCGCCTGGCGGAGGTCTACCGGGGCGCCGACGCCCTCGGTCGCCGAGCCGGTGACATGTCCGCGCTGGTCGTCGTCGAGCTGCCGCGCGACACGGCCGGCGCGGGCCACGGCATCGAGCTGTCGCTTAGGGCGTTGGACGTGGCCGAGGTGCTCCGCACGGTCTTCGCGGGCGCGGAGACCCTCGCCCAGCTGTCCGTGCGCCGGTTCGTGGCGCTCGTGGCCCGGGAGCGGACCGACGACCTGACCACGGATCTCCTCGCGCTGCTGCTCGACCGCGCGCTGCCGGGACACCCGGGGGCCCGGCTGTGGGTCGAGCACCTGCCGTCGTCGCCGGACGGCGTCGCCCCGCTGCTCGCCGCCCTCGCCGAGTAGCTCGGCCGCCGGTCGCTGTCCGCCCCCTGTGGCAGGCTGGTCGCATGTGCGGGCGCTACGCGACGACCCAGACCTCGGCCGGTCTCCAGCAGGCCTTCGAGATCGACCTCGCCAACTCGTTCGTCGAGCTCGAGGCCGACTACAACATGGCGCCCACCAAGCTGGCGCCGCTGGTCATCGGCCGACGCGAGGACGAGTCCGCGGCCGCACCGCAGCGCGAGCTCCTGACCGCGCGGTGGGGCCTGATCCCCAGCTGGGCCAAGGACCCGTCCATCGGCAGCCGGATGATCAACGCGCGCTCGGAGACGGTCGCCGAGAAGCCCGCGTTCAAGAAGGCCTTCGCCCGGCGGCGCGCGCTGGTGCCGGCCGACGGCTACTTCGAGTGGTACGCCGGGGCGACGCGTGAGGGCGAGAAGAAGCCGACCAAGCAGCCGTTCTACATCACGCCCGCGGACGGCTCGGTGCTCGCGATGGCGGGACTCTACGAGTTCTGGAAGGACCGTGCCGCCGACGAGTGGGTCGTCAGCTTCACGATCCTCACGACGACCGCGACCGACGAGCTCGGGCACGTCCACGAGCGCATGCCGATGCTCGTCGAGCCCGGTGCCTACGACGCGTGGCTGGACCCGGCGCCCCACGACGCCGACGAGCTGCTGGGGCTGCTGGTCCCGGCCGCTCCGGGACGGCTCGACGCGTTCGCGGTCTCGACCGCCGTCAACAACGTGCGCAACAACGGACCCGAGCTGATCGTCCCGCTGCCCCCGGAATAGCGTCCGCCCGCCCGCGGTTGAACAGGGCAGGAGGACACATGCTCACACAGACCACAGCGGTGGGTGATCGATCGATCACACCACTGCGCAAGCGTCCATCGCCCGGAGTAGGCTGGGACGCGATGACCGTCACCGCTGAGACACCCGACGTGCCCGACGTCCCTGACGCGCGGGACACCGAGACCCCGGAGCAGAAGCAGGCCCGCTTCGAGGCCGATGCCCTGCCGTTCCTCGACCAGTTGTACTCGGCCGCCCTGCGCATGACGCGCAACCCGCACGACGCCGAGGACCTCGTCCAGGAGACCTACTCCAAGGCGTTCAGCGCCTTCCACCAGTTCAAGCCCGGCACGAACCTCAAGGCCTGGCTGTACCGCATCCTCACCAACACGTACATCAACTCCTACCGCAAGAAGCAGCGTCAGCCGCAGCAGGTCACCGACGAGATCGAGGACTGGCAGATCGCGCGGGCGGAGTCGCACGGCTCCTCGGGCCTCAAGTCCGCTGAGATGGAGGCGCTGGAGCACCTGCCCGACAGCGACGTCAAGGACGCCCTGCAGGCGCTGCCGGAGGACTTCCGCTACGCGGTGTACCTCGCCGACGTCGAGGGCTTCCCGTACAAGGAGATCGCCGGGATCATGGACACGCCGATCGGCACGGTCATGTCCCGGCTGCACCGCGGGCGCCGTATGCTCCGCGAGATGTTGGCTGACTATGCCCGCGATCGCGGCATGGCTGTGACGGGAGCAGGTGAGAAGTCATGACGAACGAATGCGACGGTCCCGACTGCCAGAAGGCTCTCGAGAACCTGTACCTGTTCATCGACCAGGAGATCGACACCGCCAGCGGCGCCGAGATCCAAAGTCACATCGACGAGTGCTCCTCGTGCCTGTCGGAGTTCGACCTGGAACGAGTCGTCAAGACGATGGTGTCGCGCTCGTGCTCAGAAGTCGCCCCTGATCCGCTGCGTGACAAGGTGCTGCTGTCGATCCGGACGGTCGAGGTCCACATGACCGAGCAGCACACGAGCTGAGCGGTTCCCGACCTGCACGACGAAGCCCCCGTCCATCGGACGGGGGCTTCGCTGTGTGTCTTGGTGCGCCCGATCAGGGTGCCTCCAGGTCAAGCGTTGGGACGCTTGCCGTGGTTGGCGCCCTTCTTGCGGCGTGCACGACGCTTGCGGCCGGTCTTGCCCATGGTGTTCCTCCTCGAAAGTCGACGCCTCAGTCTCCCACAGGCGTGATGCGCGACAGAAATCGCTCCCGGTCGACGACGACCCGGCGCACCTCGCCGGTCGCCAGCAGCGCCCCTGCGGCGTCCTGCGCGACGACCTGGAAGCGCACCAGGCGGCCGTCGGTGTGGATCACGGTGGCTGTCGACGTGACGTGCGCACCGACGGGGCCGGCCACGAGGTGCTCGAGGTCGACCCGGGTCCCGACGCTGGTCTGCCCGGGCGCGAGGTCGAGCGCTGCGCACGTCGCCTCCTCGAGCCAGGCGAGCAGCCGAGGGGTGCCGAGCACCTCCAGGTCGCCCGACCCCAGCGCGAGCGCGGTGTCGGCAGCGGTGACGACGTGCGTGACGCTGGCGGACTCCATGCGCCCAACCTAACGGGGACCCGCGGACACCCACCGGTGACGCGCGACGTGCGCACCGGTGACGCGCGCCTGACGGGTGCGCAACCCGCGCGTCAGGGGTGCGCAACCCGCGCGTCAGCGTCGGGGAGGAGGTCAGCCCGACCAGGCGGACCAGAGATCGGCGTAGCGGCCGCCGGCCCGGACCAGGTCGTCGTGCGTGCCCTCCTCGACCACGCGGCCCTCGTGCATCACGACGACCCGATCGGCCGACCGTGCCTGTGTCAGCCGGTGCGCCACCACCAGCGAGGTGCGACCGCGCGTGACGGCGATGGCCGCCTCCTCCAGCTCGCGGGCACCGCTCGAGCCGGCCTCGGCGGTGGCCTCGTCGAACACCGCGACCAAGGGATCGTGGAGCAGCACCCGCGCGAGCGCCAGCTGCTGGGCCTGCGAGGGGGTCAGCGGGTGGCCGTGGTCCCCGACGACGGTGTCGATCCCCTCGGGCAGGGCCTCGACCCATGACCGGGCCAGCACCGTGTCGAGCGCGTCGAGGACCTCGGCGTCGGTGGCTCCGGGCCGGGCCAGGTCGACGTTGTCGCGGACCGTCCCCGAGAACACGTGCACGTCCTGGGTCACCAGGGCGATGCCCGCCCGCACGTGCGACGGGTGGAGGGCGTCGAGCGGGAAGCCACCGATCGTGACCTTGCCCCGGGTCGGCGACAGCAGTCCGGCCGCCACCGCGCCGAGCGTGCTCTTGCCGGCACCGGTCGCACCGACCAGCGCGACCCGCTCACCGTCCAGGACGCGCAGCGTGACCTCGCTCAGGACGGGACGGCCGGCCACGTACTCGTGCGTGATGCCGCTCAGCTCGAGGGCGCCGTGCCGCACGGGCGTCGGCCCTCCGGCAGGGACGGGCGGCTCCAGCAGCGCGACCCCCGCGAGCCGGGCCAGGGACGCGCCCGCCGACTGGATGTCGTCGAAGATCATCAGCAGGGCGCCGATGGGGTTGAAGAGCCGGTGGAAGTACAGCGCCGCGGCCGTGACGGCACCGACCGTCGTCAGGTCCTCGCGCACCAGGACGAATCCCGTGCCGAGCACCAGGCCGAGCCCGATCAGCTCCGACCGGTTGGTGCGGGCGCCGAACCGGGTCAGCAGGGTGAACACCTCGAGCGTGATGGTCATCGCGTGGTGGGAGTGGTGCGTGATGCGGTCGATCTGCGCCCGCTCCCGCGAGAGGGCGCGCAGCGTCGGGGCGCCCTGCAGGCCGCTCACGAGCACCTCGGCGCGCTCGCCCAGCGCGATGCGCTCGCGACGGTAGAACGGCCCCGATCGCGGCAGGTACCAGCGCAGCCCGAGCAGGTAGAACGGCGCGGTCGCCAGGCCCGCGAGGCCCAGGCGCCAGTCGAGGGCGAACAGGCCGCCGGCGGTGAACACGACCGCGACCGACGACTGGATCAGGAGCGGGACGATCTGCGTCAGGGACTCGGCCATGGCCCGCACGTCGTCACCGACGCGGGACAGCAGGTCGCCCGCGCCGGCCTCCTCGAGGCGTGCGCTGTCGAGGTGCAGCGCCCGGTCGAGGGCCTGCTCGCGCAGCTCGGCCAGCGCAGGCTCTCCGGCCCTCGCCAGGTACGTCACGGACAGCGCGGTGCCGAGCCCCGCGACGACGCTGGCCACGGCGATGAGCAGCGCGCCGCGCAGGATCGTCGACGACCCGCCGTCGGTCGTCACGGTGTCGACGATGCTGCCGAGCACCCACGGCGCGACCAGCCCGGCCAGCCCGACCGCCACGAACGCGACGGCCGACAGCGCGAGCGGCCCGCGGTGGGAGCGCAGCAACGAGGCGGCCAGGCGGGTCGTCTCACCCCGCGACGCCACGGGCAGCAGCTGACGGCTCATCGCAGCACCGCCTCCCGGTAGTCGTCCCGGCGGGCCAGCTCGTGGTGCGTGCCAGTGGCGACGACGCGTCCGGCGCGCACGAGGACGACCCGGTCGGCTCCGGCGAGGATCGCGGGGCTCGACGTGATGACGACCGTGCTCAGCGGGGACCCGGCGCGGTGTCGCAGCGCCACGATGCCGTCGGCGATGCGTTGCTCGGTCATGGCGTCGACGGCGCTCGTCGGCTCGGCCAGCACGAGCACGGGGGCCCGGGTCGCCAGCGCCCGTGCGAGCGAGATGCGCTGTCGCTGCCCGCCCGAGAACGTCGCCGCACCGGCCGTGACGGGCTGCTGGAGCCCGTCGGGGTGCAGCGCCACGACGTCGCCGGCCGCGGAGGCCGCGAGGACCTCGCCGAGCTCGTCGTCGTCGAGCCTCTCGTCGGGATCGATCGTGGAGCGCAGCGTGCCCTCGAACAGGTCGACGTGGTGCCGGCTGACGACCACGCGGGAGCGGAGCGAGTCGATCGTGAGCGCGTCGATGGCATGCCCGCCCAGCGTCACGGCACCGGTGCGCTCCTGGGGCGGCACCTCGCCACGCACCAGGCGCACGAGGGTGTCGCTGCTGGCGGTGTCGTCGACGACGACGCCCAGCAGCTCGCCCGGGCGGGGGGCGAGATCGATCTCCTGGAGCGGACCGGACGTCACGGCCGCGATGGTCAGCCGTGCGGCGTCGTCGGTGTCGTCGAGCACCGTGTCGCCGTGCGTCGCCAGCGGCGGGGTGTGGAGGAACGCGACGAGACGCCTGGCCGAGGCGAAGGATCGCGCCGCCTGGGCGCTCGTCTCGCCCAGGCCGGCGATCGGCTCGGCCAGGAACTGCGTGAGCCCCACGATCGCGACGAGCTCGCCGATGCTGATCGTGCCGTCGAGCGCCCGGGTGCCCGCGAGCCACGCGACCACCGCCAGGAACAGTCCGCTCAGGGTCGCGGTCAGCCCGTACATGTAGCCGACGGACCGGGCGGTGCGGATGCTCGCATCGCGCGCCTCGGTGCTGCGCACCCGGTAGCGGGCCGTCGCGACGTCCTCGGCGCCGACGCCCTTGAGGGGGCGCAGTCCCGCGACCAGGTCGGTCGCGATGCCGGTCGCGCGGGCGATGCCGGCCTGCTGGTCGCTGGTGTCGCGGGCGATGAGCGGCGTCACGACCTGGATGATCACCAGCACGAGCGGGACGCCCAGCAGCACCACCAGGCCGATGACCACGTCGATGCGGAGCAGGAAGACCGCGCTGACGACGACGCCGAGCAGGCCGGCCAGCGTGTACCCGACGTGCCAGAGCAGCTCGCTGATGGTCTCGGCGTCCGACGTCGCGAGCGACAGCGTCTCGCCCGGCAGCAGACCGGTGCGGGCGCCCTCGGGACCCAGCACGTGCTCGCTGACCTCCACCCGCAGCTGGTGCATCTCCAGCTGCAGCGCGGCGACCCCGAGGCGCGAGCCGAAGCGGTAGGCGTGGCTGAGCACGGCGAACAGCGCGACGAGCACGCCGCCCCAGATCGCCAGCCGGCCGATGTCGCCGGTGGCCACCGCGCGGTCGATGATGACGCCGATCACGACCGGGACCAGCGCCTCGCAGAGCAGCCAGGTGCAGATCAACGTGTAGCAGCCGAGCAGCCTGACACGGTGACGTCGGATGCCGCGCAGGAGGAGCGCCGCCGCCGTGCGGGGCGCAGCGGGGTCATGGACGGGCATCGGGTAAGGGTAACCTCAGCTCCGCGACCCGCGGTCGACCCGGGGGTCCCGGGAGAATCCCAGGAGCCGCACCTCCGGCTCGGGCGACCAGTCGAGCTCGGGCCGGCGGACGAAGCCCATCGAGGTGTAGAGGCGGTGCGCCGGCAGCATGTCGACCAGCGAGCACAGCAGCACCTCGGTGAGCCCCGCGTCGAGCGCGCGGCCGAGACACGCGTCCACGAGCGCGCGCCCCGCCCCGCGCCCCCGGGCGGCCGGGTCCACCGCGAGCGTGCGGAGCTCGCCCTGGTGCGCGGCGATCGCCAGCTGGGCGGACGCCGAGCCGTACGGGCACCACGTGACGGTGCCGACGAGCCGGTCCTCGAGGGTCGCGACGAGCAGGACGTCGCCTCGGCCGCGGGCGGCCGCGTCGGCGAGCCAGGCGGCGTACGCGTGGTCGTGGCGACCGTCGTCGAACGTCAGGTACCCATCGGCGTCGTAGCCCGCGACGGTCAGCGCGCCGACCGCGTCGTACTCGTCCTCGCGCGCGACGCGGACGAGGACCTCAGATGCCGGTCGTGGCACGGGGGTACGCCGCGTCCACGTCGGTCATGACGTTGACGAGGTAGGGGATGCCGGAGGCGAACGCCCGGTCGATGGCCGGTCCGATCTGCCGCGGGTCGGTGACCATCTCGCCGCCGCCACCGAGCGCCGTGACGACCTGGTCGTACCGGGTCTGCGGTGCCAGGTCGGCCGCGACGTCGTAGCCGTAGATCCACTGCATGGGTCCCTTCTCGAGGCCCCACGCGGAGTTGTTGCCGACGATCATGACGACCGGGAGGTCGTGCCGCACCAGGGTGTCGACGTCCATGAGGGACATGCCGGCCGCGCCGTCCCCGTACAGCAGGACGACCTGGCTGGACGGCCGCGAGATGCGGGCCGCCATCGCCGCGCCCATGCCGGCGCCGAGGCAGCCGTACGGACCCGGGTCGAGCCAGCCGCCGGGCCGCTGTGGCTCGACCAGCTTGCCGGCGAACGAGACGAAGTCACCGCCGTCGCCGATCACCACGGCGTCGGCGGCCAGTCGAGGCAGCAGCTCGCCGTAGATGCGGGCGGGATGGATCGGATCGGTCTCCGCGGCCAGCAGCTCGGCGTCGCGTGCCGTCGCGGCGGCGACCTCCGTCTGCAGCGCCGAGAGCCACGGCGTCCAGTCGGGCCGCCGGCCGGGCGTCGACTGCAGGGCCTCGAGCAGGCCCGTGAACACCGACGTCAGGTCGCCGGCAGCCGACCCGGCCAGCTCGGCGTGGCCGGAGACCTGGCCGGGGGAGTCGGCGAGGTGGACGGTCCGGGCGGGGGTCGCGCCGTCCTTGCCGCCGAAGATGCCGTAGCCGAGCCGGAAGTCCAGCGGCGTGCCGACCACGACGACGAGGTCGGCGCGGTTGAAGGACGTCGACCGCGCCTTGGTGACGAGCTGCGGATGCCCGCCGGGGACGATCCCGCGGCCCATGCCGTTGGCGATGACGGGGATGCCGGTCTCGGTGACGAAGTGCAGGGCGGCGACCTCGGCCCGGTCGGCCCACACGTCGGTGCCGAGCACGAGCACGGGTCGTTCGGCGGACGCGAGGAGCCCGGCGACGGCCCGCAGGGCGTCGGCATCGGGCTGGACGACGTCGGTGCCGCCGCCGGCGGACGCGTACGCCGTGGCGGAGCTGGCGAAGAACTCGTCCATCGGCACGTCGACGAACGCCGGCCCGCGGTGCGACGAGCCGGCGAGCGTGAAGGCCTCGTCGATCGTCGGTGCGATGTCGTCGACGCCGTGCGCGGTCGTGGCCGACTTGGAGATCGACGCGAAGATCGGCGGCTGGTCGAGCTCCTGGAGGCTTCCGGTGCCCCAGCGGTTGTTGGGCGCGCGGCCGCCGACCACGACCAGGGGCGATCCGGCGAAGCTCGCCTGGGCGACGGGGCTGACCCCGTTGGTGACGCCCGGGCCGGCGGTCAGCACGGCCAGCCCGGGGGTGCGGGTCAGCTTGCCGATCGCCTCGGCGGCGAACACCGCGGTCGGCTCGTGGCGGACGTCGATGATCGGGACGGCCGGCGTGGTCGTGACCGCCGCGTCGTACATCGGGAAGACGTGCGCCCCCGAGAGGGTGAACAGCGTCTGGACCCCGTGGGCGCGGGCGACGTCGAGCGCGAGCACCCCGCCGTGCGGGGGTGTGGGCGTGGCCGGTTCGTCCGGTCCGATGTCCTCAGTCGTCATGTGACGCACGTTACTGGACGGTAGGCGGTGCCGCCGAGGGCGAATTCAGGCCAGCGGACGGGCCCGGGTGGTGGGCCGGTACAGCCAGGGCTGCTCGGCGCGGATCTGGTCCAGCACCGCCAGCAGCAGGTCGGCGCGGTGCGCGGGCTGCTCGGCGAACAGGGCGGCGTCGGCCCGCAGGTCGTCGCGTCCCTGCACGCCGAGCGCGAGCTGCAGATGGAGGGCGCGCAGGAACGACGACGTGTTGCGCACGCTCGGCGACGGCCACTCGGCCTCGAGGTGTCCGCGCGTGCGGGGCGGCTTGATCCCGCCGCCGAGCCGGGCCAGCCACGGCTCGACGATGCTGGGGTCGAGCTCGTTGCGGTGCAGCAGCGTCATGACGGCGTAGGCCAGGCGGTCGTCCTCGCCGTGGCGCCAGATGTAGGCCGTCGGCGTCAGCACGCGGTCGGCGATGACGTCGAGCAGCACCGTCAGCTCGAGGCGACCGAAGTGCCGCGACCGCGCCAGGGCGGCCAGGAGGTCGGCGCCGTGCGCGATCGAGTTGGCCCAGCCCTGCTCGGGGATCCAGCCGCGGTGGTCCTGCTCGCGGACGTACCAGGCCGTCGCCCGGTCGCCCCAGTCGAGGACCGACGCGGACGTCATGAGGTGCTCGTTGTTGTCGCGGCCGATGATCTCGGCGAGCATCAAGGCGCTGTACGAGCGGCGCATGACCGACACGTCGCCGTCGTGCCCGAGCCCGTAGCGGAGCCCGGGGGCGATGCCGTCGCCGAGCCCGGAGAGGAGCTGGTCGTACACGCCACGGGTGATCCAGGTCGTGAGCAGGGGATAGGCGAGGTCCTCGCGGGTCCGGGGATTGGGGTGGCCCAGCATCTCGACCAGCTCGACGGTGCACTCGTCGAGGCCGCGGTCGGCGGGAACGTCCATCCCGCTCTGCATCACCGACTGCCAGTACGCCTCAGACACGTTCTTCCTCCAGCACCTGGCCATCGTGTCACGCCGGTCGCACTAGGGTGGATCCGTGCCCTCGCTGGACGACATCGCGCAGTTCCAGACCTCGCTGACCGTCGACGACGTCGCGTGGCTGCACGCCCTCGTCGCGGACTGGCAGATCATCGCCGACCTGTCGTTCTCCGATCTCGTGCTGTGGGTGCCCGACGCGGAGGCCAAGGGCATGTGGGCCGGTGCCCAGATCCGTCCGACGACCGGCCCCACGACGCTGTTCGAGGACGTCGCCGGAACCTTCGTCCCGACGGGCCGCGACGACTTCCTGGAGGTCGCGCTGTCGAGCGGACGGACGGTCCCCGAGCACGCGGAGGACCAGCCCGACGGCAGCCGTGTCCTCGTCGAGGTCGTGCCGGTCCGACGCGCCGGCACGACGATCGCGGTCATCGCCCGGCGCAGCAGCGAGACAGCGCTCCGCACCGCCAGCACCCTCGAGAACTCGTACTTCGAGGCGGCCGGCGAGCTGGGCGAGATGATCCGACGAGGTGAGTTCCCGGTCCCCGGCACCCGGTCGGACCTCGCGGACTCGCTCCGGGTCGGCGACGGCTTCGTGCGCACCGACGCCCGCGGCGTCGTCCGGTACGCGAGCCCCAACGCGATGTCGGCCTACCGGCGCCTGGGGCTGGTCGGCGATCTCGTCGGGACCCAGCTCGGTGACGTGACGACCGGGCTCGTGGGTCGCCGGCCGACCGATCGCGGTGCGCGCGGCCTGCTCAGCAGTCGGGAGAGCTCGGAGGCCGAGATCGAGAACGCCGCCGCGTCGCTGCTGCTGCGGGTCATCCCGCTGCGGTCGTCGGGTCAGCGCAGCGGCGCCCTGATCCTGCTGCGTGACGTCACCGAGCTGCGGCTGCGGGAGCGCGAGCTCGTCTCGAAGGAGGCGACGATCCGCGAGATCCACCACCGGGTCAAGAACAACCTGCAGACCGTCGCGGCGCTCCTGCGGCTGCAGGGCCGTCGCATGGAGAACCCCGAGGCGCGGGCGGCGCTCGAGGAGGCCGTGCGACGGGTCGGCTCGATCGCCCTCGTGCACGAGACGCTCAGCCAGTCGTTCAGCGACTTCGTGGAGTTCGACGAGATCGCCGACCGGCTGCTGCACACCGTCCTGGACGTCTCCAACGGTCCGGCGGGGGCCAACCTGGTCAAGCCGGAGCGGTTCGGCACCTTCGGCCTGCTGCCGGGTGAGATCGCGACCCCGTTGTCGATGGTCCTGACCGAGCTGATCCAGAACGCCTCGGCCCACGCGTACGGCGAGACCGGCGGCACCCTGACCCTCGCGGTCAACCGCATCCGCGACAAGATCCGTCTGCGCGTCAGCGACGACGGGGTGGGGATGCCGGCCGACTTCGACCCCGCCGGCAGCCTGGGTCTGTCGATCGTCACGACCCTGGTAGAGGGCGAGCTGGGCGGGAGCCTGGCGTTCGAGCAGCGAGTCGGCGGCGGCACGACCGTCGCGATCACGCTGACCGTCTGAGGCTCGTGGCACGAGGCGGGTCGCCGGGAGACAAAGAACCCCGCGGCCGTCAGGCCACGGGGTTCACCGATACGTGCGTACGTTCAGGCAGTACGAATACGTGCCCGTGCGTTGCGACGCTTCAGCGTACGACGTTCGTCTTCGCTCAAGCCTCCCCACACACCATGGTCCTGTCCGGACTCGAGTGCCCACTGGAGGCACTGCTCGCGGACATCACAGCGGCGGCATACGACCTTGGCCTCTTCGATCTGCAAGATGGCGGGACCCGTGTTGCCGATGGGGAAGAAGAGCTCAGGATCCTCATCGAGGCATGCCGACTTGTGGCGCCAGTCCATGG
>Ga0247730_1000835_pt1 | contig 19273 bp, 14 predicted proteins | sample UWRJL073202C2_FD_180959 | JGI IMG/M metagenome (GOLD analysis project Ga0247730, IMG submission 180959) | Plant litter microbial communities from Arlington Agricultural Research Station in Wisconsin, United States - UWRJ-L073-202C-2 | ecosystem: Environmental > Terrestrial > Plant litter >... | reverse complement strand
CATGAGCGAGAACGACCTGCACGTCCCCACGAACCCGGTGCGGTTCGTCACTGCGTCCGCCCTGTTCGACGGGCACGACGCGTCGATCAACATCATGCGCCGCATCTTCCAGTCGCAGGGTGCCGAGGTGATCCACCTGGGTCACAACCGGTCGGTCAAGGAGGTTGTCGACGCGGCGATCGAGGAGGACGTCCAGGGCATCGCGGTGTCGTCCTACCAGGGCGGCCACGTCGAGTACTTCGAGTACCTCGTGGAGTCGCTGCGTGAGCAGGGCGCCGGTCACATCCACGTCGTCGGCGGTGGCGGCGGCGTCATCGTCCCCGAGGAGATCGCCCGCCTGCGCAAGTCCGGCGTCACGATCTTCTCGCCCGAGGACGGCCAGCGCCTCGGCCTCGTCGGCATGATCAACTCCGTCGTCGCCGACTGCGACTTCGACCTCACCGCGCTGGGCGAGCTCGACATCGACGCCGTCGTCACCGGCGACCGCGCATCGATCGCCCGCGCCATCACGATGGCCGAGGCCGGATCGCTCTCCGACGCGCAGCTCGAGCGCATCCGCGCCGCGGCCGCGACCCACTCCTCCCCCGTCCTCGGCATCACCGGCACGGGCGGCTCGGGCAAGTCGTCGCTGACCGACGAGCTCGTCCGTCGCTTCCGCGTCGACCAGCAGGACAAGCTCCGGGTCGCGGTCCTCGCCGTCGACCCGACGCGTCGTCGCGGCGGCGGCGCGCTGCTCGGCGACCGCATCCGCATGAACTCCCTCGACGGCGAGCGCGCCTACTTCCGCTCGCTGGCCACCCGCGGCTCCCGCGAGCTGCCCGACGAGCTCAGCCAGGTCATCGAGGTCCTCAAGGCCGCGGCCTTCGACCTGATCATCGTCGAGACGCCGGGCATCGGCCAGGGCGACGCAGCGATCGTCCCCCACGTCGACCACTCGATGTACGTCATGACGCCCGAGTTCGGCGCCGCGTCGCAGCTGGAGAAGATCGACATGCTCGACTTCGCCGACACCGTCGCGATCAACAAGTTCGAGCGCCGCGGCGCCAAGGACGCCCTGCGCGACGTCGGCCGTCAGATGGTCCGCAACCGCGAGGCGTTCGGCAAGAAGCCCGAGGACATGCCGATCTTCGGCACCTCCGCGGCGACGTTCAACGACGACGGCGTCACGGCGCTCTACCAGCACCTGCGCGACACGCTCGGCGAGAAGGGCCTGCCGATCGAGGAGGGCATCCTCCCCCACGTCGACGTCCGGTTCTCCAGCGGCATCCGCCAGGTCGTCCCCTCCGACCGGGTGCGCTACCTGGCCGAGATCGCCGAGACGATCCGTGGCTTCCACGCCGACACCGAGAAGCTGGCCGACGCGGCCGGCCGCGCCCAGCGCCTCGAGATCACGGCCGCCGAGCTGGCCGACGCCGAGCTCGACACCGCGAGCGTCGACGAGCTGCTGACCGAGGCCAAGAAGGCCGTCCCCGCGGCCATCAGCGACCAGATCGAGGCGTGGCCGACCGTCGTCGACTCGTACTCCGGCGACGAGATGGTCACCAAGATCCGCGACAAGGAGCTGGTCACCAAGCTGACGCGCGAGTCTCTCGCCGGCAGCAAGATCCCCCGCGTCTCCCTGCCGAAGTTCACCGACCACGGCGAGCTCGTGCGCTTCTGGCGCCGCGAGAACCTGCCCGGCTACTTCCCCTTCACCGCGGGCGTGTTCCCGTTCAAGCGCGATGGCGAGGACCCGGCCCGCATGTTCGCCGGCGAGGGCGACCCGTTCCGGACCAACCGCCGCTTCAAGCTGCTGTCGGGCGACGGTGACGCCACGCGTCTGTCCACCGCCTTCGACTCCGTGACCCTGTACGGCCGCGACCCCGACCCGCGTCCCGACGTCTACGGCAAGGTCGGCACGTCCGGCGTCTCCGTCGCGACGCTCGAGGACATGAAGGCGCTGTACGACGGCTTCGACCTCGTCGCCCCGTCCACGTCGGTCTCGATGACGATCAACGGCCCGGCACCCACGGTCCTGGCGTTCTTCCTCAACACCGTCATCGACCAGCAGGTCGACGCGTTCCGCGAGAAGGAGGGCCGCGAGCCGTCCGAGTCCGAGCACGCCGAGCTGCGCTCGTACGCGCTCAAGAACGTCCGCGGCACGGTGCAGGCCGACATCCTCAAGGAGGACCAGGGCCAGAACACCTGCCTGTTCTCCACCGAGTTCAGCCTGCGCATGATGGGCGACATCCAGCAGTACTTCATCGACGAGGGCGTGCGGAACTTCTACTCCGTCAGCATCTCCGGCTACCACATCGCCGAGGCCGGGGCCAACCCCATCAGCCAGCTGGCGTTCACGCTGTCGAACGGCTTCACCTACGTCGAGTCGTACCTGGCCCGCGGCATGGACATCGACGACTTCGCGCCGAACCTGTCGTTCTTCTTCTCCAACGGCATGGACCCCGAGTACTCGGTGCTCGGACGCGTCGCGCGCCGCATCTGGGCCATCGCGATGAAGGAGAAGTACGGCGCCAACGAGCGCTCGCAGAAGATGAAGTACCACGTGCAGACGTCGGGCCGCTCGCTGCACGCGCAGGAGATGGACTTCAACGACATCCGCACGACCCTGCAGGCGCTCATCGCGATCTACGACAACGCCAGCAGCCTGCACACCAACGCTTACGACGAGGCCGTCACGACGCCCTCGGAGGAGTCGGTGCGCCGGGCACTCGCGATCCAGATGATCATCAACAAGGAGTGGGGCCTCGCGATGAACGAGAACCCCACCCAGGGTGCGTTCATCACCGACGAGCTGACCGACCTGGTCGAGAAGGCCGTCCTGGCCGAGTTCGACGCGATCAACGAGCGTGGCGGCGTCCTCGGCGCCATGGAGACCGGCTACCAGCGCGGCCGCATCCAGGACGAGTCGATGCTCTACGAGCACAAGAAGCACGACGGCTCGCTGCCGATCATCGGCGTCAACACGTTCCGCAAGCCCCACGTCGAGGGCGAGGAGCCCCCGACCGTCGAGCTGGCGCGGGCGACCGAGGCCGAGAAGGAGTCGCAGCTCGCCCGCGTGCGCAGCTGGCAGGAGTCGCACACGTCGGAGGCCGCCGAGGCCATCGAGCGTCTGCGCCTCGCCGCGATCCACAACGAGAACGTCTTCGCGGTCCTGATGGACGCGGCGCGGGTGTGCTCGCTGCAGCAGGTCACCGACGCGTTCTTCGAGGTGGGCGGCCAGTACCGCCGCAACGTCTGACGCACCCCTTTCCGGCGTCGTCGTGCTCCCCGTCTAGCGTGGGGGCATGGCGACGCCGGAGTTCATCCTCGCCCTGCGCGAGAAGATCGGCACGGCCCCGCTGTGGCTGTCGGGGGTGACCGCGGTCGTCGTGCGCGACGACGACGTGCTGCTGGTGCGACGGGCCGACAACGGTGAGTGGACACCCGTCACCGGGATCATCGACCCCGGCGAGGAGCCGGCCGTCGCAGCGGTCCGCGAGGTGCTGGAGGAGGCCGACGTCCACGCCGTCGTCGAGCACCTCGGCTGGGTGCACGTGACCGGGATGCACGTGTACGACAACGGCGACCGCACGCAGTACATCGACATCGTCTTCCGGCTGCGGTGGGAGTCCGGCGAGCCGTTCCCGGCCGACGGCGAGAACACCGAGGCCCGGTGGTTCCCCCGCGCCGCGCTCCCCGAGCTGTCCCGCGACATGCGTGAGCGCATCGACGCCGCGCTCGACCCGCACCCGGCCGCCCGGTTCGTCCCCTTCGACACCTGACGCGCAGTTCGGTGTCGGATCGGCGCGGGTGGGTACGCGCCGACCGGGACGTCGCGCGCGGTCCACCCCGGGACCGTCCGTCGACCCCCGGATCAGGAGCTCGACATGTCCGACATCGACTGGTGGGTCTGGATCGTCATCGCGGTCGTCGCGGTGGCCGTCATCGCCGCGCTGCTCGCAGCCTCTCGTGCGGCGAGCCGCAAGCGCGCCCAGGAGCGCGTGCGCCGCGAGGACGAGCAGCGCGAGAAGGCCGCCCTCCTGCGCGAGGACGCCCAGCTGACGAGTGTCGACGTCAAGCGTCGCGAGGCGGACGCGCTGGCCGCCCAGGCGGACGCCGAGCAGGCCCGGCTCGCTGCGGACGACCTCGAGCGTCAGGCCGCGCAGCACCGCCTGGACGCCGACGACACCCGCAGCGCCGTCGACGAACGCCTGCTGGAGGCCGATCGCATCGATCCCGACGTCGACGTCGACGCCGATCGCTCCGACCGCAGCTGACGCGGGCGGGTGATCCGGGCGTCGTCGCGGTCGATATCGTCGGACGCGTGAGCATCCCCCTCCCCACGTACGACCAGGTCATCGAGCTGCCGGCGCAGACCACCCAGCTCGTCCCGCCCGAGTTCATCGACGTCAACGGTCACATGAACATCACCCGGTACCTCGAGGTGGGCGCGACGGGCTGGTGGACGCGCAGCACCAACGACCTCACGATGGGCGACGCCTACGTCACCGAGCGCGGCCTGACCACGTTCACCGCCGAGCACCACATCCGGTACCTGTCGGAGATGCTCGAGGGCGACGAGATGAGCACCCACACGCGGGTCATCGCCCGGTCCGACAAGGTCCTGCACAGCATGTCGATCATCGCCAACCGCACGCGGCAACGGGTGTCGTGCATCCTGGAGCTGACCCAGCTCCACATCGACATCTCGACCCGTCGGCCCACGGCCTTCCCCGACGACATCGCCACCCGCATCGACGTGGCCCTGAAGGCCGACGACGTCGCCTGGCCGGCGCCCGTCTGCGGCGTGATGGGAGTGCGGCGGTCGTGAACGACGACCTCGGCCACCCCGTCGACGTCGCCCGACCCGCGGCGCGCATCGTCTCCCTGGTGCCGTCGCTCACCGAGGCCATCGCAGCGACCCGTCGCGAGGCCCTCGTCGGCGTGACCGACTGGTGCACCCATCCGGCCGATCTCGACGTCACCCGGGTGCGGGGCACCAAGAACCCCGACCGTCGGGCCATCATCGACCTGGCGCCCGACCTGGTCATCGCGAACCGCGAGGAGAATCGCGAGCTCGACATCACCCGGCTACGCGACGCGGGCGTCCCGGTCTGGGTCACGGTCATCGAGACCGTCGACCAGGCGTTCTCCTCGATGCGCCGGATGTTCACCGACGCGCTCGGCTGGGACGTGCCGGACTGGCTGGTCGAGGCCGAGCAGGCCTGGGCCGCGCCCCCGGCGGACGACGGTCGACGCGTCGCGATCCCGATCTGGCGCGATCCGTGGATGGTCGTGGGAGCGCGGACGTTCACGGGCGACCTGGTCGAGCGCCTCGGCCTGGTCAACGCCTTCGCCGACGCGACCCAGAACCCCGAGCAGGACCGCTACCCGCACGTCGAGCTCGACGCGGTCGACGCCGACCTGGTGCTGCTGCCCGACGAGCCCTACGTCTTCACGGCCGACGACGGCCCCGACGCCTTCCCGACGACGCCGACCGTGCTCGTCTCGGGCCGCTCCCTCACCTGGTACGGCCCCTCCATGCTCACGGCCCGCACCGAGCTGGAAGCCCTGCTCGCACCCCGCGCACCCTGACCCGCGAGTGGTGCGGACCGACCCGCGAGTGGTGCGGACCGACCCGCGAGTGGTGCGGACCGGACGTTCTGGGACGGCGTGTCCGTCCAGACCGCACCACTCGCGGGTCGTTGCGCACCGCTCGCGATCGGGTCAGCCGCCGACCTGCTGCGGCGACTCGCCCTTCACCGCCCGCTCCAGCTGCGGCGTGAGCTGGTCGAGCGCGTAGTCCAGGCTGAGCGGCGTGATGAAGTACAGCGCGCCGGACACGATCGGGTCGGTGTAGACCGCCCGACCCTCCTGCACGGCCTTCAGCGTCTCGAAGGTCGGCATGCCCTTGAGCTTGTCGATGTTGCCGGACTTCTCGGTCGCGAACACGATGACGTCCTGATCGATCAGGTCGAGCCGCTCGTCCGAGATCATCGCCTGCGTGCCGGGGCCGTCGGTGTACTTCTCCAGGCCCTTCGGGATCACGAAGCCGAGGTAGGTCAGGAACTCGGTGCTGAGCCCGTCGGGGTAGACGTACAGCAGCCCGTCGTACGGCTCGCCCTGCGAGAAGGTCGCGGTCTTGTCCTTGAACTCGGGGTGCTCGGCGGCGACCTTCGCGTACTTGGCCTTGACGTCCTCGACGAGCTGGCGTCCCTCGGCCTCCTTGCCGAGCGCCTTGGCGGTCTGGATGGCCTGCTCGTCCCACGGCGAGAAGTACTGCGTCCCGCCCTTGGGCTGGGCCACGGTGGGGGCGATCTTCGAGAGCCGGTCGTAGGCCTCCTGGTCGAGGCCGGCGTTGACGGCGATGATCAGGTCGGGCTCGAGGCCGATGATGTCCTCGTACTGGATGCCGTCGGTCTGGTCGAGGACCGTCGGCTTGTCGTCGCCCAGGAGGTCCTGCGCCCACGGCCACACCGCGTCGGGCTGCTCGCCGTACCACTCGGTGGTGGCGACGGGCTGGAAGCCGAGCTGCAGCACGGTGTCCTGCTCGGTCAGTCCCGCGACGACGATGCGCTTCGGCTCGGACGCCACGGTCGTCGAGCCGAACTCGTGATCGACCGTCACCGGGAAGGCACCGCCGGCCCCGTCGGCCTCGGCCGGACCGTCCTCGGACCCGCTCCCGCAGGCCGCCACGGCGATCAGGACGACGACGGCTGCCAGGCTCGCACGCCAACGCTTGGCTCCACTCACGACCGGACCTCACTCTCACTCAGGGAAGGCTCACCTTACCTGATGCTGTGAGGGGTCAGCGCGAGGTGAAGGCCTTCACGAGACGCTGCGCCTCGTCGCCCATGACGAGCGAGGCGATCGTGGCCGACTCGTCGGCTCCCAGCTCGGGTCCGCTGGTGTCCCACGAGCTGCGCAGGAGCCGGCGGGTGTGGCCGAGGGCGTCCGGGGCGGAGTCGGCCCAGGTACGGGCGATCTCGTCGACTTTGGCCTCGACGGCGTCGTCGTCGACGACGTACGTCACCAGGCCCCAGTCGAGCGCCTCGTCGGCGCTCAGCACGCGTCCGGTGAGGGCGAAGTCGAGCGCCCGCTGCTGGCCGATGGCCCGCGGCACGAGGTAGGAGACGCCGCAGTCGGGCGTCAGGCCGATGCCCGCGTACGCCATCACGAACTTGGTCGACCGCGAGGCCACGATGATGTCGGCGGTCAGCATGACGGCCAGACCGGCGCCGGCCACGGCGCCGCGGACGCCCGCGACGACGGGCGTCGCGAGGTCGGCGAGATCGCGCAGCGCACCCTCCAGGACGTTGGCGAGCTCGAGCAGGTACGCGGCCGGATCGTCCGAGGCGAGGAACGACGTCACGTCGCCACCGGCGCAGAACCGCTTGCCCTCGGCCGTCAGGGTGATGGCGCGGACCTCGTCGACCGACACGGCGTCGACCGCGAGGGCCATGTCCTGGGCGGCCGGGAGGTCGAAGGAGTTCGACTGCGCGGGTCGCGCCAGGACGAGGCGTCCGATGCCGTCGACGATCTCGTGGGTGACTGCGGCCATGGTGGCGCCTCGCTTCGCGTGCTGGGGATGGGACCGCCCCCAGCCTAGGAGGCTACTTCTCCGAGGGCGCCGGGGAGTCCGCCTTCGCGACCGGCGCCTTCTTGGCGACGGACTTCTTGGCAGGCGACTTCTTGGCCGTGGACTTCGTGGCGGCCGCGCCCAGCAGGGGCGAGCCGGGCTCGAGGACCGCCGGCTTGAGCGCGACGATCGGCGGGGTCTCGCCGACGATCGCGTTGTGGCTGCCACCGACCAGGTACTTGGCGGTGAGGTTGATCAGCGTCGCGAACCGGTTGCGGTTGCCCAGCAGCGTCGCGATGTGCAGACCGACCCAGATGATCCAGGCCGGGAAGCCCGTCAGGCGCGGGAGGAACTTGATCTCCGCGATGGCCGAGGACCGGCCGATCGTGGCCATCGTGCCCTTGTCCTTGTACTTGAACGGCTTGGGCGCCGATGCGCCCTTGAGCTCGCGCTTGATGACGTCGGCGACGTGCTTGCCGCCCTGGATGGCCGGCTGGGCCAGCTGCGGGAGCGGCTCGTCGGGGCTGATCGAGACGTCGCCGATCGCGAAGACGTCGGTGAGTCCCTTGACCCGCAGGTGCTCGTCGGTCTCGATGCGGCCGCCGCGGCCCTGCGGCACCGACCACTCCTTGACCGTGTCGTGGGCCGTGATGCCCGACGCCCACACGACGATGCCGGCGGGGAGGAACTCCTGCTCGCCGTTGCGCTCGACGAGCACGCCGTCCTCGCGCACCTCCTTGACCGCGGTCTCGAGGCGAAGGTCGACGTTGCGACGCTCGAGCGACTTCTTGGCGTAGTCGCGCAGCTTGGGGTGGAACGGTCCGAGCACGTGCGGGAGCATCTCGATCAACGTGATGTGGATGCGCTTGGTGTCGAGCTCGGGATAGGTCGTGGGCATGTCGTTGTTGCGCAGCTCGGCGAACGCACCGGCCGTCTCGACGCCCGTGGCGCCGCCGCCGACGACGACGATGCGCAGCTCGCGGTCCTGGCCGTTGATGGCCGCGTCCTCGAGGTTGGCGAACATCCGGTCGCGGACCGCGAGGGCCTGCGAGCGGCGGTACAGCGGCATGGAGTGCTCAGGGGCGCCGGGGATGCCGAAGAAGTTGGCCGTGACGCCCACGGCGATGATGAGCTGGTCGTACTTGACGTCGAGCCCGCCCTCGAGGTGGATCGTCTTGGAGCCGTGATCCATCTTCGTGACGGTGCCCTTGAGGAACCGGACGTTGCTCTGCTTGGCGCGGATCGCACGCAGGAACCAGGTGATGTCGCCGGGGTTGAGGCTCGCCGTGGCGACCTGGTAGAGCAGGGGGTTGAAGGTGTTGTAGTTGTGCCGGTCGATCAACGTCACGTCGACGTCGGCGCGCTTGAGCTTGCGGACCGCGGCGATGCCTCCGAACCCGCCTCCCACGACGACGACGTGTGGGCGCTTCGTGACGGATGCAGAGCTGGCTGACATACCTTCAGTCTAGTCCGCGATCCAACCGTGACGCACCTGGCCGGCAGGGCCGGTGGGCGGCCCTACGTCTTGGCGAACCAGGCCCTCGACTCACGCCTGCGCAGCTGCACGAGACAGACGATCGCAGCTGCGGTCCAGGGCAGTCCGACGGGGAACAGCAGGACCGACATGACGACCGTCAGGGCCGCCATGACGAACAGGAAGACGTCGCCGGTGCGCTTCTTGACCAGCACCAGGATCGCCGCGGCCAGGCCACCCAGCGCGAGCGGGAGACAGATGCCGAGGAACGTCAGCGACAGCCGGTAGAGCTGGTCGTAGTCGAGGCTCGACTGGTTCATCATGCGCTCGCTGAAGGGGCTGTCGCGGACCACCTGCTCGTAGTCGTCGCCGATCAGGCCGAGCCCCAGCAGACCGATGCCGGACCCGAACGCGACGATGGCCGATCCGACCAGCGTCGTCCAGACCGCGATGCTGACCGGGCGGGGCAGCGCGGCCGGCGCCGGCGGCAGGTAGTAGCCCGGGGGCGCCTGGCCCTGCGGCGGCGGGGACGGCGCGACGGCCCCGGACGGACCGTGCGGCGCCGGGTCGAGCGGAGCGACGCCGGACGGCGTGGGCGCGAAGGGGTCGACCTTCGTGATCTTCGGGGCCGGGGGCTCGTGCCCCGCGAGGGTCCGGAAGTAGGTGCGGATCTCGCCGGTCCACATCCGGATCGTGAAGACGACGGCGAGGGCGCCGACCATCGCGAACAGGAAGCCCCCGCCGAGCGCCCCGACGAACGCGAGCACCCCGGCGACGCCGATCGCGACCGTCATGCCGACCCGGCTCGAGCGGTGGCCCTGTGCGGTGTAGACCGCGAACACGGCACCGCAGGCGGCGAGGACCGCGACGACCACGATCATGGTCTTGTAGGTCGTCACGGCCCCCGACGCGCTCAGGCCGGCGTCCCGCAGCGCGTCGAGCGCACCGGCGAAGTCGTCCTCGCGGCTCTCGGAGTTCCACGACGACACGACCGTGACGGCGCGGATCGCGATGATCGCCGAGAGCACGCCGAGATACAGGCACGCCCCCCTCAGGATCGGGGGACGACTCACCACGGGCGTACTCATGGGCCCCATCGAACCATGAACCGGCAACCCCGCCGCAAGTCGTACGCCGGGTCCCGGACTACGCCGGCCGCACCGTCAGCTCGTCGGCGTCCGGTGCGCGGTCGACGACGACCGTGTCGCCGTCGCGGACCTCGCCGCCGAGCAACGAGCGTGCCAGCCGGTCACCGATGGCCTGCTGCACCAGCCGCCGCAGCGGCCGGGCACCGTAGGCCGGGTCCCACCCCGTCAGCGCCAGCCACTCGCGGGCCGCCGGCGTGACGTCCAGCGTGATCCGACGGGCCTGGAGCCGCTGGGCCACGGCCTGGACCTGGAGATCGACGATGTGCGCGAGCTCGTCGGTGCCGAGCGCGTCGAACGTGACGATCTCGTCGAGACGGTTGAGGAACTCCGGCTTGAACGAGGCCTGCACGACCTCCATGACGGCCGCGCGCTTGGCGGCGTCGTCGAGCGTCGCGTCGATCAGGAACCTGGACCCCAGGTTCGAGGTCAGGATCAAGATGACGTTGCGGAAGTCGACCGTGCGGCCCTGGCCGTCGGTCAGGCGCCCGTCGTCGAGCACCTGCAGCAGGATGTCGAACACCTCCGGGTGGGCCTTCTCGACCTCGTCGAGCAGCACCACCGCGTAGGGCCGACGCCGGACGGCCTCCGTCAGCTGGCCGCCCTCGTCGTAGCCGACGTAGCCGGGAGGAGCACCCACGAGCCGGCTCACCGAGTGCTTCTCGGAGTACTCGCTCATGTCGATGCGGATGATCGCCCGTTCGTCGTCGAACAGGAACTCCGCCAGCGTCTTGGCCAGCTCGGTCTTGCCGACACCGGTCGGGCCGAGGAACAGGAACGACCCGGTCGGGCGGTCGGGGTCCGAGATGCCGGCCCGCGAGCGACGGACGGCGTCGGAGACGGCCGTCACCGCGGTCCGCTGGCCGATGAGCCGCTTGCCGAGCTCGTCCTCCATGCGCAGCAGCTTGCCGCTCTCGCCCTCCAGCAGACGCCCGGTCGGGATGCCCGTCCAGGACGCCACGACCTCGGCGATGTCGTCGGCGCCGACCTCGTCGTGCACCATCAGCTCGCCGTCGTGCGCGGCCTCGGCCTCCTGGGCCTCCGCGAGGGTGCGCTCCATCGCGGGGATCTCGGAGTAGAGCAGCCGGCTGGCCTGTTCCATGTCGCCCTCGCGCTGGGCGCGCTCGGCGGCGCTGCGGACCTCGTCGATGCGCTCCTTGATGTCGCCGACCGCGTTGAGGCTCTGCTTCTCGGCCTCCCACCGCTGCTCGAGCGCGCGGAGCGTCTCCTGCTGGTCGGCGAGCTCGACGCGCAGCTTGTCGAGCCGCTCGCGGCTGGCGTCGTCGGACTCCTTGGCCAGGTGCAGCTCCTCCATGCGCAGCCGGTCGACCGAGCGGCGCAGCTCGTCGATCTCGACCGGGCTGGAGTCGATCTCCATGCGCAACCGGCTGCCGGCCTCGTCGATCAGGTCGATCGCCTTGTCGGGCAGCTGACGGCCGGGGATGTACCGGTCGGACAGCGTCGCGGCCGCCACCAGGGCGGCGTCCGAGATCGACACCTTGTGGTGCGCCTCGTACCGCTCCTTGAGGCCACGCAGGATCGCGATGGTGTCCTCGGGCGTCGGCTCGCCGACGAAGACCTGCTGGAACCGACGCTCGAGCGCCGGGTCCTTCTCGATGCGCTCACGGTACTCGTCGAGCGTCGTCGCGCCGATCATCCGCAGCTCGCCGCGGGCCAGCATCGGCTTGAGCATGTTGCCCGCGTCCATCGCGCTGTCGCCGCCGGCCCCCGCCCCGACGACGGTGTGCAGCTCGTCGATGAACGTGATGACCTGGCCGTCGGACTCCTTGATCTCGGTCAGGACGGCCTTGAGCCGCTCCTCGAACTCGCCGCGGTACTTCGCACCGGCGACCATCGCGGCGAGGTCGAGGGAGATGAGGCGGCGGCCGCGCAGCGACTCGGGCACGTCGCCGGCGACGATGCGCTGCGCGAGGCCCTCGACGACGGCGGTCTTGCCGACGCCGGGCTCGCCGATCAGGACGGGGTTGTTCTTGGTACGTCGCGACAGCACCTGCACGACGCGGCGGATCTCGCTGTCGCGGCCGATGACCGGGTCGAGCTTGCCCTCCCGGGCGACGGCGGTCAGGTCGACGCCGTACTTCTCGAGCGACTGGTAGGTGTCCTCGGCGTCGGCGCTCGTGACGCGCGAGGTGCCACGCACCGCGGCGAACGCCGCCTGCAGCGCGTCGGGGGTCGCGCCGGCGTCGACGAGGACCGTCTGGGCCGGCGAGACGACCGTCGCGACGCCGACCACGAGGTGCTCGGTCGAGACGAAGTCGTCGCCGAGCTGGTCGGCCAGGTCCTGGGCGCGCTGCAGCACCTCGTGGCTGGACCGGTTCAGGCCGGGGTTCTGCACGCTGGCACCGGAGGCGCTGGGCAGGTGCTCGAGGCTCGTCTTCAGACCGGAGGCGACCCGCTGGACGTCGACGCCCGCCGCCTGCAGGAGCGGCGCGGCGGTGCCACCGTCCTGGGTCAGCAGCGCCTGCAGGAGATGAGCCGGCTCGACGGCCGGGTGACCCGCCGCGGCGGCGGACGAGATCGCGCTGCCCAGCGCCTGCTGGCTGCGCGTCGTGAACTTCGCAAGGTCCATGGATGTGCTCCTGACGTGATCCGATCCACCGCGATCCGCGGTGTCATCAGGTACAACATCTACAAAGTTGAGTCCATTCCTGTCAACTTTGCGAAGCTCTCGACGGTCGGCCGCGGCGGGGGGCGGGTCAGGCGCGGTGGGCACCCCGGCGGCGTCTGGTCGCCAGCACGAGACCGGTGCCGGCGACGACCGCCGCCAGGCCGGCCGGGGCCAGCAGGGCCGAGGGCCCGCCGGTGTCGGGGATGCTGGTCGTGGTGGAGCTGCCGTCCGCGTCGGCGCCGCCGTCCGTGGCGCTGCCGGAGCCGTCGCCGTCGCCCGAGCCGCTCGACCCGCCGGAGCCGGAGCCCGAGCCGCCCGAGCCGCTGGAGTCCTCGTCCGATCCGGAACCTCCACCGGAGCCGGATCCCGTGCCCGACGACGGGCTCCGGGTGGGCCTCGCAGTGGCCTTCACGGCGCCGGGAGCCGGAGTCGTGGTGGCCACCGGTGCCGGCGACGTCGTGGCCGTGGTCGGCGGCGGGGTCGTCGTGACGGGCGCGCACGCCGGAAGGGTGATCGTGTTGGTGTCGAGGGTGACGGCGCCGTTGCGGGCGAGCAGGCGACCCTGGAACGTGGCGGAGGTGTTGGCCGTGATCGACGTCAGGGCCAGGACGGTGCCCTTGAAGGACGTGCTCGTGCCGAACGTGGCCGATCCGGCGATCTGCCAGTAGACGTGGCAGGCCTGGGCGCCGTTGACCAGCGCGACCGAGCTCGTCGTGGCCGTCGTGAAGTCGGATCCGACCTGGATGATGAACACCGAGCTCGCATCGCCCTCACCGTCCAAGGTCACGGTCCCGGTCAGCTGCAGGGCGCCGGCCTGGCGGTGGACGCCGGCCTTGAGGGTCGCCCCGCCGACATCGGCGGACAGTGCCGCCGGAGGCAGCGCACCTGCGGCGGCGTCGTAGGCGGTGATCAGATCGGGCTTCGCGCCCTGGACGACGGAGTCGCCGCCGCGGATCACACCGGTCGTCGTGATGGACCCGGCGCCGGTGATCGAGGTGGTCGGGAAGGTGCCGAGGTCGCCGGTGGTGGGGGTCGGTCCTGCGCCGGAGATCGTGGTCGGGCCGGTGTTGGTGATGCCCGAGCCGGCGAGCACGGCGAACTGGGCGGTCGTGGCGAGCGGCACGTCGGTGGCGGCGGCCTGGGCGGCGCCCCCGGTCACGACGAGCGCGAGGCTCAGCCCACAGACGGCGGCGGCAGAGGTGGCGGCCGCGGCGAGACGGCTCCGGCGGACAAGGGTGTGCGAGGCGATCATGGTCGATCCTTCGAAGGTCCCGGGCAGGTGCCGAGTCTGTGGATCCCGACCGTGGAACGCGTGGAGCGCGCCGACGGGCGGGGGAGATGGATCCTCGACGCAGGTCTCAGCCGGCCGGTTCCAGAGGTCCGAGGGTGCTGATGCGTTCGCTCATGCGCCTCGCGGTGAGGCGTCGGGTACCGCGACCGTCACTCCCATGCGTCGCGACTCGCCCGCCCGGACAGGAGTCCGTGCGCCGACTGTCGACATCGGGGCGGCAGCGACCTGCCGGAGCCCGTTGTTTTTTCAGGCTAACCCGGAGAGGAGACAGCCGCACGCCAAACGGGAGTTACAGTTTTTCGCCGTCAGTACCCGGAGAAATAATCCGTCACGAGCGACCTGGACCGCTTGGCCACACCCGACCGCACGGCGTTGACCATGGCCGGCGGGCCCGAGACGTAGGCCCGGCGACCGGCGATGTCCGGGACGGCGTCGGCGATGACGTCGGCCGACAGGAACGGCGCCTCGACGTACGTCCACCCCGCCGGCAGGTGCCGCGGTCGCTCCGGGCAGACCAGCACGACCCGGGCGTCGGCCAGCTCCTCGACGAACGGGACCTCGTCGGGCGACGACACCCCGTACACGAGCACGGCATCGCGCGACGCCTCGTGCCGCAGCTGGCTGAGGAACGGGGTGATGCCGATGCCGCCGGCGACCAGCAGCAGCGGCGTCGCCGGGTCGGACGGCCACACGAAGTCACCGCCGACGCCCGTCCCGTGCACGCGGTCGCCCGGCTCGAGCGCCATCAGCGCCTTCTTGAAGCTCGACGACGTCTCGGGGACCCGCAGCGTGACGGCCACCCGGCCGTCGTCGGTGGGTGGCGAGCTGATGCTGAAGGTCCGCCGGCTTCCGCGGCCGTCGACGCCCGCGTGCGGCAGCGTCAGCTCCACGTACTGGCCCGGCGTGAACGGCACGGGACGCGTCGACCGGAACGTCAGCTCGTGCGTCTCCGGCGTGAGCTGTCGGCGGCCCTCCAGCTCGAGCGTGAGGCCCCGGCGACGCGCGAACGCGAAGGCCCCGAGGTTGCCGACCAGCAGCGACAGCTCCGGCGTGATCGTGAGGACCCCGAGCGACGGCGGGTCGTCGGTGAACCACCCGATCCACATCGGGTAGGCGAACACGACGCCCGTGACGGCCGCGACCGCCAGCTGCTGTCGCCGGCGCGGCGGGAGCGTCAGGGGCTCGCTGAGCATGAAGCCGGCCAGGAAGACGATCGGGTACGAGTAGGCGGTGGACCGCAGGACGTCGACGAACGACTGGTCCGGACCGGCGAGGTCGAGCAGCCGCGCCACGACCAGGACACCGGCCACGACGACGAACACCGCTGCGACGTCGAGCCGTCGGGTGCGCCACAGCACGATCAGCGCGCCGACGACCACGAACGGGAACAGCCGCTCGGTGGCGGCGGTCTGCCAGATCGCGTTGATGCGCTCGTCCCGCCCGACCAGCTCCTGGCCGACCACGACCAGGAAGGCCCCGGCCGCGGCCGGGTTGAACACGTGCCGGCCCCGCCACGCCAGGACGTACTTCGACGCGTTCGCGAGCACCGCCGCCAGCGCGAGCCACACCAGGTTGCCGGCGTCGACCGCGAGGATCGGCACGAACAGGAAGAACAGCAGCAGCGCCGTGATGATCGACGACTCGGCGTGCGGCCGGAGACGCCACACGAGCCCGAGCAGGCGGTTCGAGCCGTACGACGCGATCAGCAGCACCACGAGGCAGATCAGGTTGTCGCCCGTCGACAGGCCCTCGATGACGCCGGTCGCGGTGAAGATCGTGTACACCGCCACGAGCACCGCGAGGACGATCGACACGAGTCGGTACATCGTGACCCGGCCGAGGTGACGATCGAGGACGTCTCGGGCTGTGTTCATCGGAAGATCTCTCCTGGGAAGTCGGGCGACCACACGACGCGGCCGTCGGCGTGCATGCGGACGAACTCGTGCGGGAAGCGGTCCATGAGGACGTCCGGGTCGGCGAGGAAGTGCGCCGTCGCGAGGCCGTCCGCCCGCATGCACGACTGCGGCACGACGACCCACGTCGCGATGACGTCGTCGGTCGGGCGACCGGTGCGGGCGTCCAGCACGTGGTGCAGACCCTCGCCCCAGGCCCGGCGGTTGGTCGCCGAGGCGCACAGCGCGTCCTCCGGGTCGAGCTCGGCGACACCGATGGCCCGGGTCGGGTCGAGCGGGTGCTCGAGCGCGACACGTATCGGCACAGTGCCGCCGTGGTACATGTCGCCGCTCGCGTCGATCGTGAACTGGTGCGTGTGCTCCTCGACGATGCTCGCGACCAGGTCGACCAGCAGCCCCTTCCCGGCCGCACCGACGTCGACGACGACGGGCGAGGTGGTGCGCAGCACCGGGGCCGAGAACTCGACCGACGACCAGTACGGGACGTCCGACGGCGCGGCGGACTCGACGAGCGAGTACTCGGCGTCGTAGCCGAGGTCGGCCAGCGTCCGGCCGACCAGGGGATTGACCGCGCCGTCCGTCGCGTCGTTCAGCTCGTCGTAGAACGGCAGCAGGGCGTCGGCCTCGTCGGGCAGCACCCACTCCCCCGCCCCCGCGGCCACCGCCGAGACGACCGAGTCGGCCCGGAAGCGCGACCACGTGCGGTCGAACACCTCGATGCGGGCCGCGACGGCCGCCTCGACGTCCGGGGCGAGCGGCTCGCGCGTGTCGATCTGCCACGCGGTGCCGATCGCCTCGAAGCGCCAGGCGTGGGCCATGCGCTAGACGCCGGCCTCGGCCTTGATCGACTCGATCGCGTCGTTGAAGCCCTGCGACGTCAGCGACGAGCCGGCCACCTTGGAGACGTCGAGGTCGTCCAGGCTCCTGCCGACGACCTCGTCGGCGATGCCGCCGGCGAACTTGGCCTGGTACTGCTTCGAGGTGCCGTTCTCGGCCTCGGGCGTGACGGTGACCTCCGAGATCGTGCCGTCGCTGATGGTCAGCGCGACCTTGACGGTCGACTCCCCTCCGGGGTTGGTGTAGCTGCCCTCGGCCTCGTAGTCGCCGTCGGCGTAGCCTCCCTGCTCCTCGGCCCCGATGTCCGGGGTCTCGGCGTCCTCGGTGGGCGCGGCGGTCGTCGGGGCGGCGGTCGTGGGCGCCGCCGACGTGGCGGTCGGGGCGGACGTGCCGCCGTCGGAGGCGTCGCTGGACCCGCTGGAGCCGCACGCGGCGGTGATGAGCAGGACGGAAGCCGCCGCGGCGGCGGACAGCATCTTCTTGTGGGCTGGGAGGTTCATCGGTCGGGCTCCTGGGCTCGGCGTGTGGATGAAGGTTCAACTGGACAACGAGGGCGCGGCGCCGCGAGTTCCGTGGCGGGCGCACCGACAGGTCCCTCACAGGGTCTCGCGCCCCGACCGCGGCTCACAGGTCGGCCACGGCGTGCGTCGCCGCGTGGAAGCCGCCCATCCCGTGCACCCCGCCGCCCGGCGGCGTCGAGGCGGAGCAGATGTAGAGGCCCTTGACGCCCAAGGAGTAGGGGTTCGGCGACATGCGGGGACGCATCACGAGCTGCCAGGGGTCGTTGGCACCACCCGCGATGTCTCCCCCGACGTAGTTCGCGTTGTGCGCCTCGAGCTGGGCAGGCGTGCTGATGGTCTGCGCGACGATGCGGTCACGGAAGCCGGGGGCGAACCGCTCGATCTGCGCGATGATCGCGGCCGTCGCGTCGCCGGTGTACCCGGTGGGAACGTGCGCGTAGGCCCACACCGGGTGGACGTCGCCGGCGGAGCGTCCCGGATCGGCGAGGTACTGCTGGCAGACCAGCACGAACGGACGATCGGGCATCCGCCCGGCGTGGACCTCCCGCTCGGCGGCGGCGAGCTGCTCGAAGGTCCCCGCGACGTGGACCGTGCCGGCCTTGCGCGCCCACTCGTTGGTCCAGGGGACACCGCCGTCGACGGCGAAGTCGATCTTGAACACGCCCGGACCCGTGCGCCACCTCGCCAGCGGCCGACGCACGCGGCGGGGCAGGCGCTCACCGGCGACGTCGAGCACCGTCGACGGCGACGTGTCGAAGATGACGATGTCGGCCTGAGGCAGCTCCGTGACCCGATGACCGGTCTCGATGCGCCCACCGTGCTCGACGACGTCGGCGGCCAGCGCGTCCGCGATCGCCTGCGAGCCGCCCTTCGCCACGGGCCACCCGTAGGCGTGGCTCGTGAGGCCGAACATCAGGCCCAGGCCGCCGGTCGTGGGGCGGTCGAGCGGGTGGATCGCGTGGGCGGCCATGCCGCCGAACAGGCCGCGGGCCTCGTCGGTCGTCCAGCGCCGGGCGATCCACGACGCCGGCTGGAGGGCGCGCGCACCGAACTTCGCGAGCAGGACCGGGTGCCGCGGGGCGTGGATGAGCGGCCCGAAGATCTCGCTGATGAGCTCGTCACCGTGCGCGGCCAGCGGGCCGAAGAGGCGGCGCCAGGCGGGGCCGTCCTCGCCGAGCATCTCGACGGTGCGGTCGAGGTCGCGGAACAGGACGCCGGCGCGTCCGCCGTCGAGCGGGTGGACCGCGTCGACCTCGGGCCACAGCCACTCCAGGCCGTGCCGCTCGAGGCCGAGGGTCCGGAAGAACGGGGACGCGACGCCGGTCGGGTGCGTGGCCGAGCAGATGTCGTGCAGCACACCCGGGACGTTGAGCTCGGCCGACCGGGTGCCGCCGCCGATCTGGTCCTCGGCCTCCAGCACCGTGACGTCGATGCCGGCACGGGCGAGCACGACGGCGGCGGCGAGCCCGTTGGGGCCGGATCCCACGACGACGGCGGAGGTCATGCCCTCAACCTAGTGCGCGCGCGACGACGGGCACGCCGCACGTGCGAAGGCTCACCGGTGCGCGCACCGGTGAGCCTTCGCGGGGATGCGCCCAGGGAGCAGGGCGCGGCTGGGTCAGTCGCCCGTGACGACCTTGGGGTCACCGGTCGTCCACGAGGTGTGGAGCACGCGGCGGTTGGTGCGCCACCCGGCGTCGGTCTTGACGAAGTCGTCGATGTACGTGCCGCCGGTGTGGAAGAAGCCCGCGCCCCGGTGGTGGTGCGCGATGACCTGCGTCTGCGTGCGGACGCCCTCGTCCGTGACGTCGAACAGGATCGTGCCGAGGAAGTGCTGGGTCGCGTTGAGCGGGCCCATCAGGTTGCCGACCGCGGTGGCGATCTCCTTGGCGCCCGTGGCGAGCG
>Ga0247730_1000834_pt1 | contig 19346 bp, 18 predicted proteins | sample UWRJL073202C2_FD_180959 | JGI IMG/M metagenome (GOLD analysis project Ga0247730, IMG submission 180959) | Plant litter microbial communities from Arlington Agricultural Research Station in Wisconsin, United States - UWRJ-L073-202C-2 | ecosystem: Environmental > Terrestrial > Plant litter >... | reverse complement strand
AATGGCGGAGAGGGTGGGATTTGAACCCACGATACCCTTGCAGGTATGCCGCATTTCGAGTGCGGTGCGTTCGACCACTCTGCCACCTCTCCGCATTTTGGTCGGCGCCTTGTGAGGCGCGTCGGCTGTCTCATAACGGGTGACAAGGGGGCTGGCGGGAGTTAGACACTCCAAGCTTAAGTCAGCGCGAGTGGCCGGTGCGTGCCTGCCCCTGCCAGGCCTAATAGCGGTCGTTCAGTTCCGCGACCGCTTTGTTCGTGCCGCTGATAAACGTATTGTAAAGCTCTAAGGTGAGCCATTCGTCTTTGGAGTTGATAAGACGGATGAAGCGCTTGTATTGGGAATGGAGCTCCTGGATGAGACCCGCTGTGTCTAGCGAAATCGGATGGCTGCGGCGTCGATCTGCCAAAGCCCAAGCGACGCTTCCAATTTGCCTCTTGTCAACCGCTACTCTGTTGCCCGATCGTTCGCGGAGCGCGTCGATCAACCGGTTCCACTCTTCCTTGATTGAGGCGATCATATCCTCGGAGGTAAGGACCGGTGCGTCGATATCTGCGTTGAGTTGCTCTAGATTTCCGTCGGGTTGATCGATGGTGCTAGCAAGATGCTCCTGCGTTTGGACCATCTTTTCGCGATCAATCTGTGCCACCGTGTCACTAATCATTAGCGTTTTCTCGCTCAAGTCATTGAGCTGGGAAGCTATACCGAGCGTCGTTGATGCTAACTGGCTAACGCGGGCCTCAACCTCGGCAGATGCTTTTGACATCGTCTCGGACATTTGTTGGCTCTGAGTGGTGAAGGTGTCCACCGAGGAGCGCATTTGCAGAGCAGTCTTCTCAAGTTGTGGCATCGCGACCGTAAAGTCGCTCAAGGCTTTTCCGAACCGGTCTGCGAATCTCATCAGATACCCGCCCGGCCCGAGCAATATCAGGCCGACTAGCGTGACGATGGGCCATGCCAAAATTTCCAGCACCCTGATCAACTGTTCCATGACTTCGGCCGATCCATAAGCTAATTGACGTCAGCGACTAGGATGCTGCTGTGGCAACACTGATAGGCCACAGCTGTTGCTGATCTATTAAGCCTCGTTATGAGAACTTGCATGCGTTTATAGAAAGAAAGTTCATATGCTCACAGGTGAAATTCGCTCGAAGGTCGATCAAGTCTGGAATGCCTTCTGGGCCGGCGGCATCGCCAATCCGCTAGAGGTGATCGAGCAGATCACCTACCTGCTTTTCATCCGCGGGCTCGATGACATCCAGACGCGCGAGGAGAGCAAGGCCACCATGCTCGGTCGGCCGGTCGAGCGGCGGGTGTTTCCGGAAGGTGACGATGCCAGGGGCATGGCCTATGATCGGCTACGATGGTCTCGCTTTCGCCATGAAGATCCGGCGACGATGTATTCCATCCTTGATCAGCATGTCTTTCCCTTCCTGCGCGAGATAGGTGAGGCCGGCTCGTCCCATGCGGAGCATATGAAGGGTGCGCGTTTCACCATCCCGACGCCGGGGCTGCTGGCCAAGGTGGTCGACATGCTGGCAGAGATCCCGCTGGACGACCGCGACACAAAGGGCGATCTCTATGAATACATGTTGGGCAAGATCGCATCCGCCGGTCAGAACGGCCAGTTCCGCACGCCGCGCCACATAATCAAGCTGATGGTCGAGCTGATGGCGCCTTCCCCGAAGGACGTGATCTGCGATCCGGCCAGCGGCACCTGCGGCTTCCTGGTTGCGGCCGGTGAACATTTGCGTGAGCATCACAAGGGCCTGTTCCGCGATGCCGAACTGAGCAAGCATTTCCATCAGGCCATGTTTCACGGCTATGATTTCGACAATACCATGCTGCGCATCGGCTCGATGAACATGCAGCTGCATGGCGTCGAAGGCGCCGATATCCGCTATCGCGACTCGCTCAGCACTGGCCATGCCGACGATGCCGATAAATATTCGCTGATCCTTGCCAATCCGCCCTTTGCCGGTTCGCTGGACTACGAGACGACAGCAGCGGATCTGCTGTCGATCGTCAAGACCAAGAAGACCGAGCTTCTGTTCATGGCGCTGTTCCTCAAGCTGTTGAAGCCCGGCGGGCGGGCGGCGGTGATCGTGCCCGATGGCGTGCTGTTCGGCTCGTCCACGGCGCACAAGGCGATCCGCAAAATGCTGGTGGAGGATCACAAGCTCGATGCGATCGTTAAATTGCCATCCGGCGTGTTCAAGCCCTATGCCGGCGTCTCGACGGCGATCGTCTTCTTCACTAAGACCAATTCCGGCGGCACCGACCATGTCTGGTTCTACGACGTGCAGGCCGACGGCATGAGTCTGGACGACAAGCGGCAGATGCTGGTGACCGCGAACAAGTTCGGCCCGGTGCCTGAGGTGCCCTTGAGCGCCGAGGACCACGCGAAGAACAACCTGCCCGACGTGCTGGCCCGCTGGCAGCAGCGCACCGGCACCGAGCGCCAGAGCCCGCGCACCAGCCAGAGCTTTTGCGTCTCTCGCGCCGACATCGCAGCTGCCGATTACGACCTGTCGCTCAACCGTTTTCGCGAGGTGATCCACGAAGCCGCCGACCACCGCCCGCCGAAGGAGATCATTGCGGGACTGTTGGCGCTGGAGGATGAGATTGCTACGGGCCTCAGGGAGTTGGAGGGGATGCTGTGAGTTGGCATACCGCGCGCCTTTCTGACGTCTGCCATTTTGAAAATGGAGATCGAGGGAAGAATTATCCCGGAAAATCCGCTCTGCTTGATGCCGGAATACCGTTTGTCAACGCTGGCGACCTCCAAGAAGGAGTAGTGCGTCTAGACGGACTGAGCTTCATCGCACCTTCTCACTATGAGAAGCTGAGCAACGGAAAGTTCTCACAAGGCGATTTCTTGTTTTGCCTTCGCGGGAGCTTGGGGAAGTTTGCGTATTTGGATCGAGCAATCAAAGGTGCGATTGCCTCCTCTCTCATCATCATCAGGCCGCAAGATGGCCTGCATGCGGACTATCTCAAGCACTATCTAGCGAGTGAGATTTGCAAGAAAGAGATCGCGCTACATGCAAACGGTGCTGCACAACCCAATCTGGCAGCCAGCTCTCTAAAACAGTTCAAGATCCCCCTCCCGCCGCTCGACGTGCAGAAGCGGATTGCGGCGATCCTGGATAAGGCCGATCAGCTCAGACAGAAGCGCCGCCAGGCCATCTCGCTGCTCGACAGCCTTACCCAGTCAATTTTTCTGGAGATGTTCGGGGATCCCGATCAAAACCTTCTGCGATTGGACTATGTTCCGCTGATTGAGCTTGTGGACCCCAAGGATCGACTCAACTACGGCGTTGTTCAACCCGGCGAAGATATAGAAAATGGCGTGCCTCTAATTCGTGTTTCAGACCTCGGCGAAGGCGTTGTCGACAGATCCAAATTGCGATTGATAAATCCGCAGATCAGCAGAAAGCATAGCAAATCTGTTCTCAAGGGCACGGAAATCCTAATCAGTTGCGTCGGATCGATCGGTGAGATTGCTCTTGTAAGCGAAGCTGACAAGGGATCGAATATTGCTCGAGCAGTCGCAAGGGTTCCCCTGAGAGAGGGCATCAGCCGAGATTTTGTCGCTGCATACCTTCGAACTGAAAAGGTAAAGCGATACTTCACCAAAGAGTTAAGAACCTCCAGTCAGCCGACGCTGAATATAAAGGAGATATCGGAAACCCTTGTGCCAAAAATCAGTCGTGCCCAAGCGGTTGAGTTCGAAAATCGCGTCAGATACACTCAGAGATTGAATGACCTCGGCAAAATCCACGACGGCAAGGTTAGTTCGTTGTTCGCCTCCCTCCAACACCGCGCCTTCACCGGGCAGCTCTGAGGCCTCATGTCCAATTTCGCCTTCCTCGCAGCCGAATTTCCCGAGATCTTCGACAGTGCGAGGCAGGCTGAGAGCTATGCGGCGGGCGATGCGCGGGCCTCTGCCTTCTATGCGAGGCGCACGGTGGAGCTGGCAGTGCAATGGGCCTACAAACACGACGGCGGCCTGCACTTTCCCTATGACGACAAGATCTCCGCGCTGATCCACGAGCCAAGCTTTATCGAGGGTGCCGGGCAGGCGGTGTTCACCAAGGCCAAACTGATCATCCGCATCGGCAACCAGGCGGTGCACGAAAGCCGCCAGGTCCCAGACAGACAAGCTGCTGATGCCGTGCGCGAGCTGTTCCACCTGTGTTTTTGGCTGGCCCGCACCTATGGCCGTAACCCGCCCACCGACAGCCTCAGCTTCGACCCGGCTCATCTCACCCACAAGACCGACATGGTGAAAAAGGCCTTTGTCGAGCTGACTCGCATGAAGGCCGAGAGCCAGGCGCGCGACAAGGCTTTTGCCGAGCTGCTGCGCGACAAAGCCGAGCGCGACGCCGAGTTTCAGCGCTTGCGCGACGAGATCGCCCACGTGCGCCGACAAAACGAGGCGCGGCCCGATACGCACGACTATTCAGAGGCCGCAACACGCGATCTCTACATCGATCTGCTGCTGAAGGAAGCTGGCTGGCCGCTAGGCCAAGCCCGAGACAGGGAGTTCCCCATTGCCGGCATGCCCAATGTCTCAGGAGCAGGTTTTGCCGACTATGTGCTGTGGGGCGACGATGGCAAGCCCTTGGCGGTAATCGAAGCCAAGCGCACCCGGCGCGATCCCACTGCCGGGCAGCAGCAGGCCAAGCTCTATGCTGACGGTCTTGAACGGCAATTCGGCCAGCGTCCAGTGATTTTTTATACCAATGGCTACGATCATTGGTTCTGGGACGACCTGAGCTATCCGGCGCGAAAAGTCTCCGGCTTCTACAAAAAGGACGAGTTGCAGCTCCTGATCCAGCGGCGGGCCAGTCGTCGCACGATCGCCAGCATTTCGGTCAATACCAAGATCGCCGGCCGCTATTATCAGACCCGCGCCATTGCCCGGGTGGCGGAAAATTTCGAGACGGTGAAGGCCCGTAAGGCCCTATTGGTGATGGCGACAGGCTCCGGCAAGACACGCACGGTGATCGCGCTCGTCGACCAGCTGATGCGCGCCGGCTGGGTAAAGCGCGTGCTTTTCCTGGCCGACCGCGTCGCGTTGGTCAATCAGGCCGTGCGGGCCTTCAAGGCGCATTTGCCGGATTCCTCACCGGTCAATCTGGTGACGGAGAAGACCTCCGAGGGCCGTGTTTTCCTATCGACCTACCCGACCATGATGAACCTGATCGACGAGCGCCAAGGAGGGAGGATGGTTGGCACCGCTCGCTTTGGTCCCGGCCATTTCGACCTGGTGATCATCGACGAGGCGCATCGCTCGGTCTACCAGCGCTATGGTGCGATTTTTGACTACTTCGACAGCTTGCTGGTGGGACTGACCGCGACGCCGAAGGACGAGATTGACCACAACACCTATGGCCTGTTCGACCTAGAAGACGGCGTGCCGACCGATGCCTATTCGCTCGACAAGGCGGTGGAGGACGAATATCTCGTCCCGCCGCAGTCTGTCTCCGTGCCGCTCAAATTCGTCCGCGAGGGTATCCGCTACGACGATCTCTCCGAGACAGAGAAAGAGCAATGGGATATGATGGAATGGGACGAGGAGGATGGCGACCCGCCTGACAGCGTTAATGCCGAGGCTGTCAACAAATGGCTGTTCAATGCCGACACTGTCGACAAAGTGCTGGCCCATGTGATGACCGATGGCCTGAAGGTGGCAGGCGGCGACCGGCTTGGCAAGACGATCGTATTCGCTAAGAATCAGGCCCATGCGGAGTTTATTGAACAGCGGTTCAACAAGGCGTATCCGCACCTGGCCGGACATTTTGCCCGCGTGATTACCTTTAAGACCGAATATGCTCAGAGCCTGATCGACGACTTTTCTAAGAAGGACGGCGCACCGCATATCGCCATCTCCGTCGACATGCTCGACACCGGCATCGACGTGCCGGAGGTGGTCAATCTCGTGCTGTTCAAGCTGATCCGCTCGAAGACCAAATTCTGGCAGATCATCGGCCGCGGCACGCGCCTCTGCCCCGACCTGTTCGGGCCCGGCGAAGACAAGGAATTCTTTCGCGTCTTCGATTACTGCCAAAACCTTGAGTTCTTCAAGCAGAACCCGAAGCCCGACGAGGGCCGGAATGCCAGATCGCTTAGCGAACGCTTATTTGCTGCACGCTTCGACTTGGTGCGGGCGCTGGATGACAAACCGGCGGTGGGTAGGCCGCCCGGTCTCGCGGAAGAAGGCGAAGGCTATGATGCAGGTCCGGAGGCTGCGCCCAGCGAGGAAAACATCCGGGACGCCGCGCTCGATTTCATGAAGACCTACGTCGGCACCATGAACCTCGACAACTTTATTGTCCGGGGCAAACGCAAGCTGGTCGAGAAATACCAGGCCCCAGAGGGCTGGAGCGATTTTTCCGACACAATGCGCGACGAATTGGTGGACGAGGTGGCGCCACTGCCCAACGAAATGAAGAGCGAGCCGGAAGAGGCCAAGCGCTTCGATCTGTTAATGTTCAATCTGGAACTGGCGCTGCTGAAGGGCTCGAAAAGCTTCGACCGGTTAAAGAAGCAGCTGATAGAGATTGCCTCCGCGCTAGACGAGCAGACCGCCATCCCCTCGATCGCTCTCCAGCATGCGTTGATTCTTGATATTCTGTCAGACCCCTGGTGGGAGGGCATCACCGTGCCACTGCTGGAGCTGGTGCGGTTGCGGCTGCGCAGCCTCGTTCACCACATCGAGAAGGGCCGCAAGGCGATCGTCTACACCAACTTCGTGGACGAGCTGGGTCGGGGCATCGAGCACGACTTGCCGGAAGTCGGCGCGGTGGACTTCACCCGCTTCAAGAAGAAGGCGCGGCATTTCTTGCGCCAGCACGAGGACCATATCGCCATCGCCAAGCTGCGTCACGGCAAGCCGCTCACGACAACCGACATCGAGGAATTGCAGCAGATGCTGCTTGCCGCCGGCATCGGTGAACCGGCCCACATCCAGAAGGCGACTGAACTCGCCCACGGCCTCGGCCCCTTCATCCGCTCACTGGTGGGTCTCGATCGCGCCGCCGTCGCTGAAGCCTTTAGTGGCTTCCTATCCAACGCCAGCGTCACCGCCGACCAGATCGAATTCCTCGATATGGTGATCGAGCACCTGACCGAAAAAGGCGTCATGGATCCAGGTCTTCTCTACGAAAGCCCGTTCATCGACATGGCGCCGGAGGGTCCGCAGCAGGTCTTCGACTTCGAGACAACAAAAAAGCTGGTCGAGGTGATAAGGGGGTTAAACGAGAGTGCAGCGAGCTAGAGCAAAGGCTTGCAACACGTCGCATCGGACCGGTCTGCGAATAGTCGCCTCTCCTTGACTCACACAAGGTGCCCGGCTGGCTCGGTCAGTGTTGATGTTGCTTAACAGCTCTTGGCGTGAAATCCGCGCCAGAGAGTCGCTCTGACCTATCGGACTATATCCACTACGCGATGTGCCGGTCAGGCTATCCGGGTTAGGCCTTGGTTCCCCTTGCTTCGTGCTCGATGTCGTGCCAAACGCGCCAGCAAGTCCCCTGACCGGCAGCGGCGACGATCGTCACAGGGGAGCAGAATGGCAATAAAGCAAAAGCGCGACAGCGCGTATTACGAGGCGCGTCTACAGCGCGACCACGCTGCAATCTACTCTGATTTCAAAGCAGGAAAATACCTTACCATCACAGACGCAGCTGTAGCTGCCGGCCTGAAGAAGCGCAGAACTAACCTACAAGAGATGGCAAATGCCTGGTCGAAAGCAACGGCTTCAGAGCGAGCCGACTTTCTACAGCTCTTAGCTGGAAAGGGAGTTGTGTTTCCGTCTGTCTTATCTCAACCAGTTGTCGGCACCGTCATCGCCACAATCGCTGTGAACCAGAAGCTGACGGTATCCACATCAGACCGTATCAAAGAGATCATGTCGAAGCGCCGCCTCAAGCCCGGCGACGTGATGGCCGAAATGGGCTACCCCCGATTGGATGCGTCGGTAGCTACGGCGTTGGCTCGAGAAACGAAGCTTAGGCCTGACGTGATCAGTGCGCTGGAGAACTGGCTGGATGCGAATTCATCGGTTTAGCCGGATCTCGCATCAATCGAGCTAACGTTTTTGGGTGCACCCCAAAATTTGAAGATACTTCCAGAATCGGCTTCAGATTGATCTCGATTTCATGTCGTGCTGCATTTATTTGGTCAAGCGTCAACGACGGGCGGCGACCGATTGAAGATCCGCGCATCCTCGCTGCTTCCATGCCGGCCTTGGTGCGCTCGCTGATGATCGACCGCTCGAACTCAGCCATAGCGCCCATAACGTGGAAAAGCAGTCTCCCTCCTGAAGTAGATGTATCTATGTTTTCAGTCAGCGATCTGAACTCGCAGCCACGTCGAGAGAGTCCACTTACAGTTTGAATGAGATCCACGAGGGAACGACCGAGACGATCAAGACGCCATACAACGAGCATATCACTCTGACGAAGCTGCCTCAGGGCCTTCAGCAGCCCTGGGCGTTGGAAATCGGCACCGGATAGTCCGTGGTCGGTGACGATCACTGAGCAGCCTGCGTCGCGGAGTGCGGAGATCTGCATATCAAGGTTTTGCTCCACAGTCGAAACGCGAGCATATCCAACTAGCTTCATTTTAGTCCTCTCCGATAGACACTAAGCCATTGACATAAAGGAACCTTTTCGTTCTGTCGGGCTTAAAATGCGTGACACCTAGGAAACCCTGGCAGGCTCAGGTCTTCATTTCCGATCGGCCGTTGGATCTGTCTATCGGACAAAGGTTCCCTTTCGTTCCCACAGCGTCGGATCATCTACGATGAGGAAGAAATGGATCTGCTACTGATTGTCGTATTGCAAGGTGTGGTGTTTGGGGGCGGCTGCGCAATTCTCGCGTCAAACAAAAAACGTGATGTCAGGGGATGGTTCGTCCTCGGCTTCTTATTCAGCCTGATCGCGCTCATAGTGATCGCAGCGTTGACACCGCTGAAGAACATTGAGCCACTAGAGGAAGCGAAGCTGAAACGTGACCAGGCCGGCCGTGTGCATGATGTAAGCGACCGTCGTCAGAAAGCAGCCGATTTGGCCGCGTCACTTCGGCAATCTAAGGCACGGCTGAATAGCTAGTGATAGCGGGCGCTAGACGCGCCCGCCAGCTTATCGCTACATCGCTTCGATCAGGGTCGCAACGCGATCGAGCTCTACCTCGCGGTCGGCCGCTGACATATCTTTCGTGCGATCCAAAACATCTGAGATCATCTGGCTTGCCTTACGAGCAGTTCGATATGGCGGCCACTCGTCTGTCCGATGCTGCTCCCATTCCCCATCATCCCCAATTCTGTAAAAGATGAAGGTTTCTTCGTTCTTCTCGCTCATCGCCCCTCTCCGGAAACCGGCCCGGCTTTGCTTTTCAAAGCAGCCCGACGAGATCGTTTGGAAGCGGCGTCCTGCTCTCTCTTGCGAAGGTTCTTTTCCTCTTCAGTCAATTCGTCGAGCCGAGTGTAGCCTCTAACCGTATTGTTGTCTTTTCCAGATCGCCGACGGCTGTCCTCCCGATGAAGTCGGATTTCGCGGTCCCAGGGTGTTTCGTTTGAAACTTTTGGGCGGCGTTGATAGCTTCGGACGCCTTTTCCTTCTGTTGCGCGCTCGTTGGCGTAATCCCTGCGGGCGGCGGCTCTTCGAGCTTGGAGATAGGATTCGCGATTCGCGGCGTAGTCCTCTTCGCTTTTTTTCAGTCCAGCCCTAACGATATTCAAAAGAGCTGCAGAGATTGGTGGAAGTTTGATCTCAACATCGCTGTCCAGGTTGACGTTGTCCTCCGGTTCACAGTCGATGGTATCAAGGAGGGCATCAACCTTGGACGCGTTCACCGGAGTGATTTTCTCACCCAAGACCATGGTGGACTGATCGTTGTGGTAAGCTTGGAGATTGCGCATGGTCCGGCAATCCATTTCCTCATCGAGGAATGCAGTTGGCTGTTTGTTGTTCATGGCTAAATCCATTGTCAGTTTCGGATTTTAGCCAGATAGATCGATTTTCGTTGGAGTGCGTATAAATTTCCTTCCGGATGTGCGTCCGAATTCCTGACATTTTGCCCTATATGCCAAATACATAAAACTAATAACAACTTATTACATACTTAAAAGAGTAGGGAAAACTCAGAAATTCGGACAGACCGGTGGACGAATACTCGCTTCGCTCGCCTGCGCGCCCTTCGGGCTTACCAGACGCCTGCGGCGCCCGACAATGAGATCTCTCCGGAGTGGGTCCATCCTTGACTTCCATAGCTTCCGGCTCGCTTCGCTTGCCGTCATTCAAATTTATAAGCGCGCCGAACTATGTCGCTGTCATCGACTGATGATGATCCGGATGCATCTCTTTGACTCGAGGATGGTCACCGGCGCGATCGGAGCGTGATTTGCATCTATCGTATACTAGTCAAGCAAACGTCTGCCCATGACGCTCTGTGTGCGACGAGTGGACGACACGCTCACCTACGTTGAACTTCGAGTGGAGTTGCCTATCCCGAACCACCTCCATTGCTTAGTGGCATGTTTACGTGTGAAACATTGAGTGACGGATGGGTAGCGTGACCAATTTTTCCGTGAAGCGTCACAGGCGTGGCGCGGGCTATTCTGAATTTCTTAAGTGCGCGACCACAATGTGAGAATACGCTGTGGCGCTTGGCCTCATCGGTGATCGCGCAAATATCTATGCCGGTCATGTCACTGCGCTTGCGATCGCCGTCTGGATCTATGGCAATCCGGCACCTCTGCCAGAACCGACCCAACAATCTTTTTGACGCTACCAGGCAAGACGTGCCCCTCTTATAGGAGCCTCGATATATGCAGCTCTGTCGTGCATTTCTAGAGAGCAGAGTTGGAGAGCAGCACCGGCGACAAGATCTTGCTGATCGCCTCGAGGCGCCCAACTTGCAACCTAAGCAGGTCGCTCAATGCGTGCCGTCGTAAGTTGACAAATATTGAATATTTTTTTTCGAGCCGATTTTTTGTCAACTTAAGGGAAACTTAGCGCAACCAAATTGACGGGATTAGACGCCATTGGACAGCAAAAACGGTCGATCCAGTCCAAGATTGGTTGCCCACTGTCAACTTTAGGGTATTCTAATTATACAGTCTTTGAGTCTAATGATTGCGAAGGATGGGTAGTCCGGTTCCCCCACCGCTCGGGCAGCCGGCAGCATCATGATCGGCTTGGCACACCTTTCCTAGGACTTCGACATTGGTCCGAATATACAACCAAAAGTATTACTTCTCAATCTCTATCCGAGTCGACCGACGAGATCGTCCGCGTTGAGGTGCGTGTATCGCTTCAGCATTCGCAACTCTTTGTGACCGGAGATACTGCTAACTTCGATCACATTCAAACCTCGTTCGAAAAGACGGCTTACGCCCTCGTGGCGCAGATCGTGAAACCGAAGGCCGGTAATAGCAGCACGTGTCAGCAGACGACGCCACACCTGCTCAAGTGAACCCGCGCTCATAGGAAACACCTGAACAGGGTCCCCAGCTGTTCGCGCTTTCCAGTCAGTCAATACATCGAATGCTCGCTGCGATAACGGCACCTCGCGCCCGCTGCCGTTCTTCGTCATGGTCAACGTGATGACGCGGCGATTGTGCGAGATGTCAGCCCACTGAAGCCCAAGGATCTCTCCACGGCGCATCCCTGTCTCTATTGCGATAATGAGAAGCGTCTTGAAGAATGGGATCTTACCGCCATCGCATCCATCAAGCAGACGCTGTTCTTCGTCGCCCGTTAGACGCCGGCTGCGTTCATTCCGAATTATTGGTCGGCGGACCAGCTTTACGACATTCTTTGCCAGGGGAAAACCCCAGTCGCGAGTTGCAACCTCGAGCACGTGGCTCAGGATCGCCATCTCTCGCACAGTAGTAGATGGAGCTACCGTCTGAAGTCGCTCATCTCTGAACGACGAGATGTCTTGCTGGCTGAGCCCAATCAACGTCCGATGCGATAGATCGTGCCGCCGGAGCACGTCAATTCGCTGGTCCTCCTGGATCGCACCGCGCTTCAAAGGCGTGATCTCACGCTGGTATCGCTCAAGAAGCGCGCCAAGCGTGGTGCTCTCGAGAATCTTAGTGTCTGGAGCTGCGCCGAACCGGTCAACCTGGCTCTCAAGATCCCGAGCCCACTTTTCGGCATCCGCTTTGCTGTCGAAGCTTTTTGCGCGAGGCTTCATTCCCCGACGACGCACCTGTGCTTGCCAGCGTCCTCTAAGTTTTCTGATAGTCGCCATGTCCGATCCTCATTGATGTCTTCGATCAATGCGTAGGATGCCCCGGCAGGGGAGCCAAGGATAATCCCGGACAATTTTGTTGCGCCGATTTGGCCGCTCTCCTACGATAAACTAAGCGAAAAAAGTGGAACAAAAAGAAGAAGTTCAGGGTCGGTATCTCGGATCGTTGTGGGGGATCTGCCATGCGACAATGCGCCGGCCCAGAGCGCTTTTGCTTTTCAAGACGGCACAGGGGGCATCGCTGTGCTCAAGCGAAGTTCAGCGATCGTGGCAGCGGCCAAGCAGCGCTCCCCCTTGGTGTGCGATCTGTGTGGTTTCAATTTTGAAGAAACATATGGCGAGCTGGACCGGGGATATATCGAATGCCATCACATCGAGCCTTTAGTCTCTCGCAACGGAGAGCCTGCTCCGACACGCGTCGGCGACCTAGCGCTGCTATGTGCCAACTGTCACTGCATGGTGCACTGAAAGTGCCGAAACAATGTCTATAGAGGATCAGAGACTGCGCGTTCGTAGCTAACTATGGGATAGTCCCCCGACCCATACTCGTTTGCGTTGCAAGGATCGCCGTCGGAACCGTGCTTCCCAAGGTTTTCTGAACTTTCTGATCGTTGCCATGTGATCTGCAATCGATATTCGAGATCACGCGTAGGATTCCTTCGCAGGTGAGATCTCCGCACGAAAGTTGCAATTGAATGCAATTCGAACGCTAAAGGCTTTCCCAATTGATGTGGAAGACGGCAGATTCTTCGGGCGTAATTGTTACCTCAGAGGTATCAAAAGCAAGATAAGACGAGAACTGGAGCCAACAGGGGCGAGCGGACCGCTGGAAGTTGTCGAAAATAAAATGCAGAAAAGCGCTGATCTGTAATGGTCCTCTTATTGGAATGCGGCAGTCCCCTGTGATCATTGTAAGGTGAGATACGGGGTGGGGCTCGTGGACGTCCGCAGGAAGTCCACGAACACAGTCGAAACGAAGCGCACCGACGCTCTTCAAACAAAGTGCTCCTCGGTCTTCGAGAACCATACGCAACCAGTCGGCTAGCGGAATGTCCGAGGGTAACTCCACGATGTGTTCTGTATCGAACGGTGAAGGAATATAAAAAAAACGGTAGCTGTCTAAAGTATTACCATGGAATGTGCATTCAATATATGCAATCGCGCCATCCTGAAACACGACTGAATAAGCTCCATCTTCCAGTATTTTCACGTATTCAGCAGCCGTAACTCCACCGTTTGTTAGCATGCCGATCGAAGCGGAGGGTTTCAGTTTCCTAACATTGCCGGTTTCAGAAACAGAATGTGTCTGAGCGGCATAGAAATGACCTTCTCCTACACCATGAAAAAATAACCTATTAAGTATGCTACAAGCGCTATGCGGATTCATTATTTCCCGCCGCTTAAAGCTGCCAGTTCCTCTTGCAGATCTATGGGAAGTGGCAGTTGCTCGTCCCTTACACGCTTCAAAGCTTCGCGGAGGTCATCGAAAGCTGCGACTAAATCTTCGCCCTCTATGCTGTCGGAAGTCACGGCAAGCGCTTCAGCTTGTTCCTTGGCCGGATACACGAACTTCAAGGCGTAGCCGTCTTGCCGTATCTTTTCGACTTCGGCCGCGATCACATCCATCCCAGAGCCGGAACCAGTGATGTAGGTCCAAGCGCGAGAACGAGTTATCGCCGTAAATAAGATATTTCTTCGTTTTTTTAACGCATAGTCCCCTTCACAGAAGCCTGCATTTACAACGAATACGACGGGAGCTTCATTTCCTTTCGCCCGATGGATATGGGTGATTGCAATTGATCCTTCGCGGAAGACCTCATCACGTGAAGATGTCTGCCCAGGTATATGGGCTTTGATTCCTTCACTCGCTAAGACCTGATATAGACGGGATCCCTCAGATTTACTTGTCTTTACATTAGGAAGAATAATTAGAATGTCGCTGAATTCCATTTCTCCCTCAGAGACCAACTTCTTTATTTCGCCGGCAATCCAACGATACTGACTTTCACCGCCATCGAACTTCGCGACCGTCAGCGTATCTTCAGGAGTTAGATAGTCATGGAAGAAGCTTGGAACACTTTCTTGCTTGCGCGCGATATTGACAGCACTGGAAAACTCGATCGCCCCACCCTCGTTTGAATAGCCTAACCTGTCCCAGACTTTTGGATCAGTGAAAATCTGAGCCATCGGGTCACGATGAATGCCGAAGCCCAATCCATGGGCTGTTACAAGTGTCCATGGCGGATTGCGGTAGCACCTTGGCAGCACGATATCTTGTTGTGGCTTGTCATTCTGGTTGCTGAGTTCAACCAGAGGCCTGCCTTTTGCGTCCGTTCCGAAGAGTTCTTTTGGTGACGGTAGGTGCGCGTCACCGAGGTTCTGCAAATCGTCGTAGGCCCAGACTATGCGCTTCGGATTTTTTACCATCGCATGAACAATACGGAAAAAGCTTGTCGGAAGGTCTTGAGCCTCGTCGATCAACATCATGTCGTAAGCCTCGAGCTCGCGAGATTGCAAATAGCTGATTGCCTCGTCACACGCGCCTTTGAAAGCGGTCTCATAACCATACAATCTCGCTGCCGTCGCGAAGTCGCGGTATGGCGCGCCAATTAATGAAGTGAATTCGCGATACACGCCGGAACGCTCGCTGCCCCCCCATGCATGCATTATCTTAATCTTTGACCAGTCCGGTTCCTCGTTGATCTGCGCATACACAAATCGAGTGATCAATGCTTCGAACTGCTGATACAAGGACCGAGTATTGAAGGTAACTACGATCGTCCAATCCGGTCGTTTCACATGCAGGTAAGCTGCTTTCAAGGCTAGAACAACAGTCTTACCTGATCCGGCAAGGCCGCGGATACGCTGAGGCCCATTCACATATTCAATAGAACCCCGCTTCTGCCAGAGATCGAGGTTTGCGATTCGCTTTTCGATTTCCTTGATTTTGGATCCCATCGAATCGGGATTTGTTACTCCTTCGCGCTTTTTCTTGGGCTTTAAATTTGAGATACGTTGAATTGCGGCATTGAGGTGCTCGATTTGAGTATCATCCAAGCGACTCGGAGCGGGGATTTGGGGCACCTCCGCCAGGCGATCCAATCCCACAGTGAGATTGTCCCCCACGTTTTCAAAATTGGAAGCCAAAGGAGTAATTGTTGCTGTCTGAATAGAAACAGCGAGCTGTCGGCCGCTGCGCAGTTCGGAGAAGGAGTTAAGCCTATTGTATAGAGCGGCGTAAAGCTTTTCCATACGCTCAACAACTTTATCGTCAGCAGCTAAGACTCCGCCGGTGGTCGAATAAAGATCGAATATAACTACTCCTCTATTTCTGGAAACAAGGATAGCATCATATTCAATTTTGTCGTCGTCTATAGCTAGGACAGGATATCCTATGTATAGTGTTCCCGTTAACGACGCGTTTCGACACGCTTTTACGAACGTTTCAACAGCGTTAGTATCGCGATACTCCCCAAAGATCACGTCGAGCTCGGTATCGATGTTCGGAACTATGTCATTCATTTCGGAGCCTACTTCGAAAAGGCATTCAAGACATGCCTTGGGGTCACTTAACGCAGCGTCCAAGTTAATTGCCACACTTTAGCGGGTGTGGGTCGATTTCCAACATGTCTAGGACGTTGCGGCAAAATAATCACCTACAATTCGCACCACCCCTTGTGCGTTTAAGTTTTATCCCCTCTAATGAGGGAGAGATTCTTAAACGCGAGAAGCCCGATGTCACCGTTTCGCACAGCCATCTTAGAAAACCCAATGGATGCTCAGCGCCGCCTCGCTGATTTTGGACTAACTGTTGAACAAGTGCTGGCGATACGAGACTCGGCACGAGCTGCTGCGGAGGACGCCAGTCCACTTATGCCCCTCAACGCTCCGGGAACGCTTGCATATATCCACGGAGTTGGAGCGTTGCGTGGGCAAGTCCTTGACGACGAATGGACGGTGGACAGAACGCTGGGTGTTGAGGCCGTAATCAATCGACTGCTTGGAATTCGCCTTGGCTATCAGAACGTCGATCGAGCATGTGACGCTATCTTCCCGCCCATGCCGCGCTCTGCGAAGGGCAATGGTGTCGCCCAATTATGCGCTTTGCCGCTGTTCGATCACTTCAACGTAGCTCTTGAAAGTGATGCAGATCGCTTGCCGGACGTGGACGTTAGGGATCCTCTTGGCGATCAGGTAAGGACCTACTTCGTTATGGTAGGAGAGGATGGCAGTGTTGAACTTTCTTGCCCTGTAATCGGAAATAAGAGATATGCCGGCTTTATAGAGCGGATTTTCGTTGATCGCTCTGATTCAGAATGGGAGTTATCAGTTGACCCGAACACCGGTCCAATCGACGATTTTGACGTTCCTGTGACTTTTAAAGACAAAGCATAATGTTCTGCGCAGATAGACTAAAGTTAGCTCGGTATAGGAAGAAGCTGTCAGGGAAGCAATTAGCAGAGGCAGCTGACCTTACGGAGGTAACTGTTTCGAAAGTCGAGAACGGACATCAGCCTGACGAGGCAACTGTAGATAAATTGATTTACGCGCTTGGCTACCCTCGTGCTTTTTTCTTTATGGACAAGCCTGAAGTGCTTGAACCACAGGCGGTATCGTTCCGTAGCCTCAAGAAGATGAAAGCTGCAGAACGCAATGCGTCATTAGCCGCAGGGTCTAATGGTATTGGCCTCTACCAATGGATTGACGAGCGGTTCAAACTCCCGGTGCCAGACCTGATCGATCTCAGCAAAGAGCATGATCGACCGGAGGTCGCCGCGCGATTGCTACGACAACACTGGGGCATTGGGGATCGCCCGGTGGGTAACATCCTGAAGCTATTCGAGTCTAAAGGCATCCGGGTTCTGTCGCTGTCTGAAAATACTCAGAACGTGGATGCGTATTCGTTTTGGCATGCCGATCATCCGTATGTCTTCTTGAACCAGATGAAAACTGCCGAGCGTTCTAATTTCGATGCCGCGCACGAGCTGGGACATCTTGTTTTGCACTTCCATGCCCAGGCTGAATCGGCCCCAGAAGATGACGCGGAACGGCAGGCAAATCAGTTCGCATCTGCGTTCTTGATGCCCGAGGCAGACCTGAAGAACTCGATCGGCCAAGTGTATAGTTCGTCCCAGATCATAAAAGCGAAGGTGCGATGGAAGGTTTCAGCCATGGCGCTAGCGATGAGGCTGAACCAGTTAGGCATGCTGTCAGACTGGAATTACAGATCAATCGTTATTGATCTTGGCCAAAGAGGTTTTCGGACGGGCGAACCCCTTGGGGTTGAGCGTGAAGCCTCTACGCTACTGGCAAAGGTATTTGCTGCATTGTGGTCGAAGGGCATTACCAAACGGAACATAGCCGCCGACCTAAATCTTCCCTGGGACGAAGTAGAATCACTGGTATTCGGCTTAACTGGCCAGACCGCCGAACGACCTGTAAGAGGTAGCCTCACAATCGTAAACTAGTGACCGAGCTTTGGATAACAGCAATTCGAGGAATTGGCTCTGGTCTGCGCAAACGTCGATGGAATGATTCATCGACTTCATCTTGAGCTCACAATTAAACAACTCAGGGGATAAAAGAACGGCGCGAGCGCTCAACTCAACTTGCAACAATCGCCTGTTAAATGCTGCATGAAGGACTCCCCTGTAGGGGACTCAAAGATTGTCCTGGCACAACGCGGACTTGCCGTCACCGCTGCTTGGGGGACTCTGCAACCAACAAATGCTATTAAAGTCTTGTCGTTTGTTGATTCGAAGGGGACACCGTGCAGTTCGGCGACTATATCGTCTATGTGGATGAAAGCGGCGACCACAGCATGACGTCCATAGACGAGAATTACCCGATATTCTCGCTAGCCTTCTGTGTTTTCAGGAAGTCAGACTATGTTCGGGTAGCCGTTCCTGCCATGCAGGACTTCAAGTTTCGATGGTTTGGGCACGATACTATCGTGATGCACGAGGCAGACATCGTAAAACGACGGGGACCCTTTCATTTCCTTCAATATGACAAGCTGAGGGAACAATTTATGACGGACCTCACAGCAGTCATCGAGCAGATGCCAATGACCGTGATGTCATCGGTAATACGCAAGGACAGGCTGAAACGAAAATACGCGCGTCCTGAGAACCCCTATCAGCTCGGGCTTCTGTTTTGCATGGAGATGACGCACGCTTTCATAAAGCAAAACGGGAACCAAGATCAGCAATGCCATATCGTCTGCGAATCCCGCAGCCCGCGCGAGAAAGCTGGGCGAGGTAAAGAGGATGCAGCACTTGAACTTGAGTTCAGGCGAATAGCGGCCGGCGACCACTTTCTGCAGGGCAGCAAAAAAGATGCGAAAATGCCATGCTTCGACATCATTTTTGCGTCGAAGCTCGCAAATTCCACCGGCCTTCAAATTGCAGACCTAATAGCCCGCCCGATCGGTCTCCGCATCCTCAAAGGAGATCAACCAAATCGAGCTTTCGAGGTGATAAGCCAAAAGATCTGGAAAGGGCCGCTGGGCCGAAACCAAGCTTACGGCCTCAAAGTCTTCCCCTAAAAAGCGAAAGGCCCCGGTAAACCGAGGCCATGACGCCGACCAGGAACGAACCCCAATCCATTTCTCCTTAATATATTGCTGTCGACAAAAATATCAAGTAGATTCAACCTCTTGGAGAATTTTTGGTTAAGTGCATGTAAAGATTCCGGTATCTTACTCTCAACCATCACAGCTTACGCTCCGCACTCAGCCGCTACGTAAAGCCAATCGATAAGCTCGGAAATCGATTTTCTCAGCAAGTCTGAACCTGACGTATAGCCGGCAAACGCGGCGATAGTAACAACGGCACACATCAAAAAATAGCCAGGTAGTGCCTAGAGTGTGGCCCTGGCAGTTTCCGCACCGAAATCTAAGATCGATCAAATTCAGCAATTTGAGGCTAAGCCTTACGGCCCCAGGTCCATCATGGCGGAGAGGGTGGGATTTGAACCCACGATACCCTTGCAGGTATGCCGCATTTCGAGTGCGGTGCGTTCGACCACTCTGCCACCTCTCCGCATTTTGGTCGGCGCCTTGTGAGGCGCGTCGGCTA
>Ga0247730_1000833_pt1 | contig 19347 bp, 15 predicted proteins | sample UWRJL073202C2_FD_180959 | JGI IMG/M metagenome (GOLD analysis project Ga0247730, IMG submission 180959) | Plant litter microbial communities from Arlington Agricultural Research Station in Wisconsin, United States - UWRJ-L073-202C-2 | ecosystem: Environmental > Terrestrial > Plant litter >... | reverse complement strand
GTCCGTTTTCAAAAAATATGGATAGATGCAACAAATTACGGTGACATAGTAAACAAAATCCAGACGGATACGCTTTATTTTAAAAGCTCAACTATTGTATTAAAAAAAATTAAGGCATCTTTGATTAACCTGAACCCATATCAACCAATAAAGAATTAGCATGACATCACCCCTGGTCTTATATTCGGTGGCAGACCGTATTGCTACGATCTCACTGAACCGTCCTGAAAAACGTAATGCCTTTAACCCTGAACTGGTCAGTTCCTTAACAGCAGCCCTGCTTGAGGCTTCTGATGATGAAGCTGTAAAAGTGATTATTCTGAAAGCCGAGGGCACTACTTTTAGTGCCGGCGCAGACCTTGCTTATCTGCAGCAGCTGCAGCAGAATACCCATGAGGAGAATGTAAAGGACAGTGAAAACCTGAAAACACTTTTTACAACAATTTATTATTTGCCCAAGCTGGTAATCGCACAGGTTGAGGGACATGCAATTGCGGGAGGCTGCGGATTGGCGACCATCTGCGACATTACATTTGCTGTTCCTGAGGCCAGTTTTGGATATACTGAAGTAAAACTGGGATTTGTTCCCGCAATTGTATCTTGTTTTCTGATGCGTAAAACCGGCGAGACGGTTGCTAAGAAAATATTGCTCACAGGAGATTTATTTTCGGCAGAGCAGGCATTGGCTTACAATTTGATCACATATGTAACAAATAAAGACGAAATTAGTCAGACGGTACGTGATTTTGCGTTAAAGCTATGCAGCGAGGCCTCGGGAAATTCCCTGATGGTTACCAAACAGCTGATCGGACAAACAACGAATCCTGCATTGGAGAATGCACTTAACCTGGCGGTACAGATCAATGCCAGGGTGAGGGAGAGTGAAGATTTCAAAAGGGGTATTGCTGCCTTTATCAGCAAAGAAAACATTAAATGGTAAACTATAAATTGAAACAATATGTTAAAGTCGATTAAAACGAGTGTACTGGCGGCGATCCTGATCAGCACGGCTGTACTTGCGCATGCACAAAAAAAGGTGAATGAAGGTACGCTTACCTATGCGATGAGCTATGAACTGAGCCCGGAACAGCAGTCAATGGCCGCGCAGCTGCCACCTGAAACAAAATTTAAATTCAACGGGAGCTTAATTAAGCTGGAGCTGGAGCAGGGGCCTGCAAAGATCACTGTGATCAATGACGTGATCCAAAAGAACGGTTTGGTGCTGGTTGATGTGCCTATTGCACAAAAACAATATGCGGTAAAAACTTCAAAGGAAGATAATGAACAGATGATGGGCAAACCTCCGGTCCTGACTGATTTTAAATCTACCGGAGAGAAACAAAAAATCGGCAATTACAATGCTGAGAAATATACCTACAAAGATGATAAAGGTGCAGCTTACGAGCTTTGGGCTACCAATGACATTCAATTACCTGAAGGAATTTCAGGTTCAGAATTCAAATCCCTCGGTGCAACACCTGTGAAGTTTACCAGGACGCAGAATGGTGTTAAGGCCAACGTAACCATTAAAACCCTTGTAGAAGAAAAAGTAGGGCCCATCTCACTGGATGTTCCTTCTTCTTATGAAATCACTACGATGGACGCCCTGAAAGCAATGGGTGGCCAATAAAATTAAATAATTTTACAAAATCAGGATTTTTAGCGGGGCATATTTAATTAAGTTTGCCATAATGTTAAAAGTCCTGATTTTTTTTTCACGGTTTTTTATCTTCTGGCTGCTGTTTTTTCTGCTGGACAGATTCATCTTCGTGTGCATTTTCCTGAAGAACATTCCCAACCCGTCTTTTGCTGAAACTGTTGCGGTATTTTACCACGGTATCCGTCTTGATCTGGCCGCCGCAGCTTACATGATTGCGCTGCCCCTCCTCTATTTTATTGTACGGTTCCTGATCACACAGCGGAAAATTGAGATGCGCTGGCTGAAGATCCTCAATAAAGTTTACATTATTCTTTTCAGCATGATCGCTGTGGTCAATTTCAATATCTACCGCGAATGGGGAAGCAAAGTCAATGCGAAGGCCTTAGGCTTTGCGTTTTCGGCACCCAATGAAGCACTTGCTTCGAGCGCCTCTTCACCGATATTCTTTAACCTTGCCATTTTAGCCGTTCTGATCGCGTCAGGCCTAGCGCTGAACAGATTGATCCTGCAAAACGAATTACAGCCGCAGCGGACTCCTGTATGGGCTAAAATCTTATTCAGCATCCTGCTCATCGGATTAAATTTCCTGATGATCCGCGGAGGCTTTGGCGTATCACCCAATAATCAGAGCATGGCGTACTACAGCGACAAACAGCTGCTTAACCATGCAGCGGTAAATACGGAATGGAACTTAATCGCAGACCTGCTGAAATCCCGGCATTCCAATAACAATCCATACCTCTATTATCCTGACCAGGTAGCGACCCAACAGGTAAAAGACCTGTATACTGTAAAAAAAGATACTACTACCCATATCCTGAAAACCAGCAGGCCAAATGTGGTGGTGATCATTATGGAAAGCTTTACGGCTGACCTCACCCAAACGCTGGGCAACGAAATTGGCATTACGCCGAAATTTGACAGCCTCATTCACCAGGGCGTATTCTTCAGCAGGATCTATTCCACAGGGAACAGGACAGATAAGGGAATCATAGGAACGCTTGCAGGTTATCCCAGCCTGGCAGCGCAAAGTATTGTGAAATTCCCCGAAAAAATGGAGCGGATTTCTGCGCTTTCAGGAGAATTGCTCAAAAACGGATATCATACCTCGTTTTTTTATGGCGGACAATCCGAATTTGATAATTATAAAGCATTTATACTCAGTCATGGTTATGACCTGCTGATAGATAAAGCCAAATTCAATGCAAAGGATATGAACTCCAAATGGGGCGCCTATGACGGAGTTGTATTTAGCAGGCAGCTGCAATACCTGAACACAGCAAAACAGCCCTTCTTTTCCACACAGATGACACTGACCAACCATGAACCGTTTGAAGTGCCCGGAACCTATAAGTTTGGCAATACTGATAACGTGCATAAATTCAAAAGCACCGCTTTTTATACGGACTCTTGTCTGAATGACTTCCTCAGCAGGGCTAAGAAAGAACCCTGGTACAAAAACACGCTCTTCATTTTCGTAGCCGATCATGGCCATATCCTCCCCAAAGAACGCCAGGAGGTTTATATTCCACAGCGCTATCATATCCCCCTGTTATTTTTCGGAGAGGTGATCAAAGAGGAATACCGCGGAAAAACAATGGGCCAGGTAGGCAGCCAGATTGATATCCCCTCTACCCTGCTGCATCAGCTGAACCTCAGCGCCGGCTCCTTCGTATGGAGCAAAAACCTGCTCAATCCGGAAACGAAATCTTTTGCTTATTTCAGCTGGGATAATGGAATGGGTTTTATCGATAACAAACAATGTGTTACATTTGACAATGTAGGAAAGATGGTCCTCTATAATGACCATCCCCAGGATGCCAGAAACACAACCATACTGCTGAAGAACGCCAAATCTTATATGCAGTCTGCTTACAAGCACTTTTTGTCACTCTGATCAAAAAACCTGCAGGAGCGCAAGCTCATTAACTAACGAAATAAAAAACTATTGAATCAAATGAAGCAAAAACCAGTTATTTTGAAACTTGCCTTTGTACTATTGATCGGTTTTTTTTGTGCAACCACCTATGCACAGTCAAAACATGAGATCAACTGGACCAAAGACGGAAACGGATACTATGAGATTTCCGATGGCGAAATTATAGACATCACCTTACCCAAAAGAGACAGGAAGACCGTCATGAGCAGAGCCCAGCTCACTCCTGCAGGGATGGACCAGCCACTAAAGATAAAGGAATTTGTAATTTCTGCCGACGGTACAAAAGTACTGATCTATACCAACAGCAAAAAAGTTTGGCGTTATGAAACCAGGGGCGACTACTGGCTGGCCGACCTGAAAGCCAATACCCTTACACAGATAGGAAAAGACCGCCCTGTATCTTCTCTAATGTTTGCCAAGCTTTCACCTGATGCCGGCAAAGTTGCCTACGTAAGCGGTCATAACCTCTACGTGGAGGACCTTGCCACAAAAACTACCAGGGCATTAACCACAGACGGCACCGACAGGCTGATCAACGGAACGTTTGACTGGGTTTACGAGGAAGAATTTGACTGCAGGGACGGTTTCAAATGGAGCCCCGACGGTACGTCTATCGCTTACTGGCAAATTGATGCCAGGAAAATCAAAAATTTCCTGATGCTCAACAATACAGACTCCATTTATCCATATGTTGTTCCCGTGGAATATCCTATCGTTGGAGAAAACCCTTCGGCCTGCAAAATAGGTGTTGTCAACGTGGCTACCGCGCAGACAACATGGGTAAATGTTCCCGGTGACAATATCCAGAACTATATTCCGAGAATGGACTGGGTACCCAATACCAGCGATATCATTTTGCAGCAGATCAACAGGGAGCAAAACACCACACACCTGTTTGTTGCCAATACAACCTCGGGTACCGTTAAAAATATCTATACAGAGACCGATAAAGCCTGGGTTGATGCCGCAGCAGATTGGGAATGGATCAATGGCGGAAAAGAATTTATCTGGATCAGTGAGAAGGACGGATGGCGCCATTATTACCGCATCAGTAAAGACGGCAAAAAACAAACCCTGATCAATAAAGGTGCCTATGACGTGATCGAGAGCAGCCTGGTGGATGAAAAAAACAATACATTTTACTTTATTGCTTCCCCGGCCAATGCTACCCAGAAATACCTGTACAAAACCAAGCTTGATGGAAAAGGAAACTTGGAAAGGGTAACCCCTTCCATTTTTCCGGGAACACACAGTTATGATATTTCGCCCAATGGTATCTTTGCGAGCCACACGTACCAGAGTGCCAACATCATACCTATCATGGAATGGATGAGGCTGGATACCGGCAACCCATTTACAATGGAAGGCAGTTTAACCAATCAGCTGGGCCGCGTACAGCAGCCTAAAAATAAAATAGAGTTCTTCAAAGTAAAAACCGATGACGGCACGGAGCTGGACGGATGGATGAAGAAACCTGATAATTTTGACCAGACAAAAAAATATCCTGTAGTTTTTTATGTATATGGTGAACCTGCTGCACAGACGGTAACAGATACTTACGGCACCGGATATAACTATTTATACGCAGGAGATATGCCTAAGGATGGTTATGTCTATATTTCAATTGAGAACCGCGGCGCACCGGCGCCTAAAGGACGTGAGTTCCGCAAGAGCATTTACAAGAATATCGGTGTACTGAATATCAATGACCAGGCATCAGCAGCCAGAAAGGTATTGGAATGGCCATTTATAGATAAAGACAGAGTGGCTGTATGGGGATGGAGCGGCGGCGGTTCGTCTACGCTGAACCTGATGTTCCAGCATCCTGAGATCTATAAAACAGGAATTGCTATTGCAGCAGTAGGTAACCAGCTCACTTATGATAATATTTACCAGGAGCGTTATATGGGCTCTCCTTTGACATCAAAGGACGCGTACATCAAGGGATCTCCGATCAACTATGCGAAAAACCTGCAGGGTAACCTGTTGTATATTCACGGTACCGGTGATGACAATGTTCACTACCAGAATGCAGAAATGCTGATCAATGAGCTGATTAAATATCAAAAGGTATTCCAGCTGATGTCTTATCCTAACCGTACGCACAGTATAAATGAGGGCAGCGGAACAAGGGAACACCTGAGCAGGACCTATACCAAATTCCTGCAGCAGAACTGCCCTCCCGGGGGAAAATAGTTTCTAAAGCCGGAGCTCTTCCGGCTTTAGAAAAAAAGGATATGCTGATCGCATATCCTTTTTTTTATGCCCCCTGCCCGATGTTGATCATCAGGCCGCCATCCATTGCATAAGTGCTTCCTGTTACATAATCCGCTTCCTCAGAAGCCAGGAACACCGCCACGTAAGCGATTTCTTCAGGTCTTCCGGCCCGTCCGAGCGGAATGTTCTTTTCTGCTGCCTTCCTAACCTTCGGATCATCCATCGCTTTCTGGTTCATTGCCGTCAGGATCATACCCGGAGCAATATTATTCACGTTTATACCAAAAGGTGCCACTTCCAGTGCCATGGTGCGCATCAGATTTCTGATCCCCGCTTTTGACGCATTGTAGTCCGCATTCCCCGGAGCGGTGATCTCTTCGTGTACAGAAGAGATATTGATGATCTTGCCCGGCTTTTTCAAGCCCTTACGGTGCTGAATAAACTTCCTGCTGCAAAAAAAAGTACCGTAAAGATTGGTACGGATGGTTTTATCAAATACCTCAGTATCCATTTCATCAACCGGGATGCCGGAACCGTTCACTGCTGAATTGTTCACCAGGATGTCAATTCCACCAAAATCTTTGATCAGCTGACTCATCTTGTTTTCTACATCTTTTTCATCACTCACGTCAAGATGGATCAGCTGAGCGTCTTTTTGCTGCTCTTTCACATGGGCTAAAGTATCCTTACCCCGTTCCTCATCGCTATGGTAACAAACAATAACTTTTGCTCCCTGTTTTGCATATTCAATTGCGATTGCCCGCCCAATGCCAGAATCTGATCCTGTTACGAGCGCTACTTTATTTTCCAGCTTTTTCATTAAATAATATTTTTTTGATCGGTTATGAAGCTATCATGATCTTGTGATCATTGAATTGCATGAGGTGCAAGATCATGATGGTTTCATGAGTTATAATTATTGTTTAGACCTGTCCAGTTGTTTATCCAGTTCCAGTGCAGCACTGATCAGCGCCAGGTGGGTAAATGCCTGCGGGAAATTACCAAGATGCTCGCCCCGCTTACCAATCTGCTCACCAAAAAGGCCGAGATGATTGGCATAACCTGTCATTTTCTCAAAATATTCAAGGGCCTTGTCAATCTCTTTATTTTTTGCCAGCACTTCGATGAACCAGAAAGAACACATATTGAAAGTACCCTCTTCACCGGTTATTCCATCAACGTCGCCGCTGTTATCATACCTGTATATCAATACATCAGTACTCAGCTTTTCTTCAATTACTTTTAGGGTAGATAACCACCGGGGCTCATCAGGCGTGATAAAATGTACGAGCGGCATCAGTAACACTGAAGCGTCAACAGCTTCGCCACCTTTATACTGTACCCAGGCGCCAAGTTTCTCATTCCAGAATTCTTCATAGATATCAACATATATAGCATCACGCACTTTATTCCATTCCTGCTCAGGATAAGGAAAAGAGCGGTCTGTAGCTATTTTTATTGCCCTGTCCATTGCTACCCAGCACATCAGTCTGGTATGCAGGAAGTGTTTCTTTCCATTTCTAAACTCCCACATGCCGTGGTCAGGCTTTTTCCAGTCGTCAATCACACAGGCGATATGTTTCTGAACGGTGATCCAGAATTCATAGTTTATTTTAGTATGGTTCTTGTTGTAGAGGTAAATCGTATCGATCAGCTCGCCATAAATATCAAGCTGATGCTGGTCCTTTGCGGCATTACCTATCCTTACCGGCCCGGACTTCATGTAACCTTCCATATGCTTCAGTTCCTTTTCCTCCATCACAGGGGAGCCGTCAATGGCATACATCAGATGGAGGACATCATCTCCGGAGCGTTCATGGATCCACTGTAAAAAGGCAGAAGCTTCTTCCCAGTAGCCCAGCCTCAGAAAGGCATACATCGTAAATGCGGCATCACGGATCCAGGTGAAACGGTAATCCCAGTTCCTGTCATGCCCTACGGATTCAGGAAGGCTGAATGTGGGCGCTGCTACCATTGATCCATGGGAGGCAGAGGTGAGCAACTTGAGTGTGATTGCAGACCGGGATACCAGGTCTGTCCAGCGCCCTTTATAGGTAGATTTGTTGATCCAATGCCTCCAGAACTGAATGGTTTCCTGGTAACTGGAACTTTTATAAAAGTCAATATCCCTTAGTTTTCCGGTTTCTCCCTTTGTGATCGATTCCAGCACTACCCAAGCCTCCTCACCCTGTCCAAGTGTGATCTCTGCATACCCATCCTTCTCTTTAAATCTCAGCGGAAAATCTGCAATCAGCCTGACCATGGTATCGCCATCGTTTACAGCAGTAAAGATCAGCTCCTTGTTCCCTTTTTTCTCAATCTTGTGTTCTGCCTTGGCATAATCAAACCTCGGCGCACAGTTCACCTTATAGGTTACATTTCCCCTGACGGTCTTTATTTTCCTGACAATGGCACAAATACTTTTATCATCCCCTTTTTCAATGGGCATATAGTCAGTCACCTCAGAAATACCGTCATCAGAGAAAAACCTGGTCAGCAATACGGCTGTTCCGGGTATATAGAGTTGTTTAGTCTTGTAAGAGTTAAACTGCGGCACAACAGAGAAACTCCCCCCATCCTCTTTGTCCAGCAGGCTGGCAAAAACGGTTGGTGAGTCAAAATCGGGAAAACACATGAAGTCAATATTGCCGTCCAGTGAGACAAGCGCTACCGTCTTCATATTGCCTATGATCCCGTAGTTTTCAATGGGTAAATATGGAGGAGCTTTTTTCACTTCTATTAAACCCTGAAATTGTGCTTATGTTTTAATAACAGTGATTCTACCCGGCTTTTTATCCACCTGTGGTTGTATAGTTCTGCATCGCAAACTTTTAAGCCAACCGTGTTGTTGTATCGGGCAATGGCATTAATCACATTCACCAATAAAGGAATATACTGCAAACAGGGCGATTTTTATATCGACCCCTGGAAACCTGTAGATCTCGCCGTGACCACCCATGGCCATGCCGACCATGTAAAATGGGGCAACAAGGGATACCTCTGCCATGAGCTGACCAAACCTGTACTGCTGCAGCGGCTGGGTGCAGACCTCCCCGTTCAGACACTGCCCTATAACGAGGAGATCAGCATCAATGGCGTTAAAGTCAGCCTTTTCCCGGCAGGACATGTCATCGGTTCATCCCAGGTCAGGCTGGAATATAAAGGCGAAATCTGTGTGGTATCGGGAGATTACAAAGTGGAGTATGACGGCATTAGCACTGCCTTTGAGCCCGTTAAATGCCATACTTTTGTATCTGAAAGCACTTTTGGCCTCCCTATTTACAAATGGCAGCCACAGGAAACCGTTTTTGGACAGATCAGGAACTGGATAGCAGACAACCATGACCAGATGAAAACCAGTGTCCTGGTTGCCTACAGCCTTGGCAAAGCACAACGGCTGATCAAAAACCTGGCGGGCGACATCCCTATATACGTACACAACTCTATCGCCAATCTGAACGAGGGATTTATCAGGGCTGGTGTAGACCTTCCTGAAACGATCAGGATTACCCCGGAAATAAAAAAAGACGAACTGCAGAAGGGCCTTGTGATTGTTCCCCCGGCACTGGCAGACGGGAAATGGATGAAAAGCCTGCACCATGCTGCAACAGGGGTATGTTCCGGATGGATGCAGGTAAGGGCCGGCCGCAGGTGGCGGGCTGCTGATGCCGGCTTTGCACTGAGTGACCATGCCGACTGGCCCGGACTGCTGTCAGCCATTAAAGCTACGGAAGCAGAAAAAGTATTTGTCACACACGGTTTTGTCTCCACCTTCTCCAAATACCTGAATGAAATAGGCATTCCCTCGGCAGAGGTAGTAACCCGTTATGGAAATGAAGACGATGAAGAAGAAGAAATTTTAAAAGAAGCTTGATTTGAAAAGGTTCACACAATTGATACAGCAGCTGGAAACGAGCAATAAGACCAATGACAAGATCGCGGCCCTGGTCAGCTATTTCAGTACGGCCGACGAGCGGGATAAACCCTTCGTGATCGCGATGTTCACGGGCAAGAAACCAAGAAGACCTGTTCCTACAGCTTTGATCAGGCAATGGGCAACAGAACTGAGTGATATTCCGGCCTGGCTCTTCGCAGAAAGTTACCACAGCGTGGGCGACCTGAGTGAAACTATAGCCCTGGTGCTCCCACCAGCGGCACATACCACTGACAGGAAGCTGCATGAGTGGATCAATGACCTCGCAGCGCTGAACGGTAAAGATGACGAGGCGAAAAAAACGTTTATCCTGCAGGCATGGGACAGCCTGGACACGCAGGAACGCTTTGTTTTCAATAAACTGATCTCCGGCAATTTCAGGATCGGGGTATCCAATAAAATGCTGGTCAACGCCATTTCCAAACAAAGTGATACCGACAGCAATAAGATCATGCACAGCATTATGGGCAAATGGAACCCTGCTGAGATCACTTACGGGGAACTGATTGCCGGGGCACACGTGAATACGGATAACTCCTGGCCCTACCCTTTTTGCCTGGCCTACGCCCTGGAAGCAGAGCCTTCGTCTCTGGGTGAAACGGAGGAATGGCAGGCCGAATGGAAATGGGACGGCATCCGCGGGCAGATCGTTAAAAGAAACGGAGAGCTCTTCATCTGGTCACGCGGCGAAGAACTCGTTACAGACCAGTTCCCGGAACTGCATTTCCTGAGGGATGAACTGCCCGATGGTACGGTGATCGACGGGGAGATCCTTTCGGTAAAGGACGGGCAGGTACAGGCCTTCAGTATCCTTCAGCAGCGCCTCAACCGGAAAACGATTAATAAAGCGCAGTTGAAAGATGCCCCTATAGGCTTCTTCATCTATGACCTGCTGGAATATAAAGGTGCCGATATCCGCACGGAACCGCTCTCGGAAAGACGAAAGCTACTGGAAGGGATCGTTTCACCAATCAGCAATACCGATGTGGCCATACTTTCTCCCGTAATTGAGTTCAGCAGCTGGGACGAGCTTGCCGAGATCAGAAAAGGCTCCAGGGAAAACAACAGTGAGGGCATTATGCTCAAGAAACTAAGCTCTTTTTACCATAGCGGACGGAAACGCGGCGACTGGTGGAAATGGAAGATCAATCCATATACGGTTGATACGGTGATGATTTATGCCCAGAAAGGAAGCGGAAGGCGTGCCAATCACTTTACAGATTATACCTTTGCAGTACGCGACGGGGAAAACCTGATCACAGTGGCGAAAGCATATTCAGGATTAACAGATAAAGAAATCAAAGAAGTAGATGCCTTTGTGAAAAAGAATGCCATTGAGAAATTTGGCCCTGTACGGACAGTAAAGCCGGAACTGGTGTTTGAAATTGCTTTTGAAGGCATTGCCGAGAGCAAAAGGCACAAGGCCGGCCTCGCACTGCGTTTCCCCCGCATCGCCCGCTGGCGAAAAGATAAAGTAGCAGCAGAGATCAATACACTTGACGATTTAAGACAACTTTTAGCTTCCACATTATGATGCTCGACAAGAGTACGGGTTATAAAAAGGTGATCAAATGGCTGAAGAGCAGCAGGAAAAAACCTTTCAAATTTCAAACTGACGCCTGGGAGTACTATGCCGAGGGGTATAGCGGACTGGTCAATGCCCCCACAGGCTTTGGAAAAACATTTTCTATGTTCCTTGCCGTAGTGATCGATGAATTGAATAACCAGGAGGCGATAAAAGACAGCACTGTAAAAGACAGGAAGAGCAAGGCAAAAGATATACCGGTTAAAAAAGCAAAGAAACCCGCAGGACTGAAGCTGATCTGGATCACTCCGCTCCGCTCACTGGCAAAAGATCTGGCCAGGGCCATGACGGAAGTCTGCACAGCCCTGGAACTGGACTGGCATGTGGGCGTGCGCAACGGCGATACCCCACAAAACGAGAAACTGAAACAGAAAAAACAAATGCCGGAGGTATTGATCATCACTCCTGAAAGCATGCACCTGCTGCTGGCACAAAAAGATACCGCCAACTACTTCAACGACCTGCAATGTATTGTTGCAGATGAATGGCATGAACTGCTGGGCAGCAAAAGAGGGGTGATGGCGGAGCTCGCGATCTCCAGGATCAGGGGGCTGCTGCTGGAAAAACACCCGGAACGCCTGCTCAGGATCTGGGGCATCTCTGCCACGATAGGAAATATGGAACAGGCACTTGAAGTACTGGTTCCCTATGAAGAGGTACTCAAAACTATCGTTGTGGCAGACCTGGAAAAGAAAATTGAGATCAAGTCTATCCTGCCGGACCATATTGATATGCTGCCCTGGGCCGGCCACCTTGGCCATAAACTGGCACATAAGCTGCTGCCCATCATTGAGAAAAGCAAAACTACGCTGATCTTCTGCAATACCCGCGGGCAGGCAGAGCTCTGGTACCAGAACCTGCTGAAACTGGATGAGAACCTGGCCGGGCAGATCGCCATCCACCACGGCTCTATAGATTATGAATTGCGTAACTGGATTGAGGACGCCATCCATACCGGGGTACTGAAGGCGGTGATCAGTACCTCCTCCCTTGACCTGGGGGTAGACTTTAAGCCCGTCGATACCGTTATCCAGATCGGGTCACCGAAAGGTGTAGCCCGTTTTCTGCAGCGTGCCGGCCGCAGCGGGCACTCGCCCTATGAAACCTCCCGCATTTACTTCCTCCCTACCCATGCACTGGAACTGGTGGAGGCGGCGGCCATCAAGGAAGCTGCAAAAACACAGAACATTGAAAGCCGCGAGCCTGTGGTCATGTCTTTTGATGTATTGATCCAATATATGGTCACACTTGCCGTAGGCGATGGCTTTGATGACCAAAAATTATTTGAGGAGGTCAAAAGCACCTTCGCTTTTAAGGAACTCGAACTGTCAGAATGGAACTGGATGATGCAGTTCATCACCACCGGCGGAGAAAGCCTTACCGCTTATACCGAGTTCAGCAAGGTGGAAAAGGAGGACGGGTTATGGAAGGTGAAAAGCCGGCAGATGGCAATGCGGCACCGGCTGCATATCGGCACAATTGTAAGTGACGCCATGATCAAGGTGAAATACCTTACAGGTGGTTACGTTGGGATGGTGGAAGAATCATTCCTTTCTAAGATCAAACCCGGCAACAGTTTTACACTGGCGGGCAGGGTACTGGAATTTATCATGGTAAAGGAAATGACCGCCCTGGTACGGAAAAGCAGGTTAAAGACAGCGATCACCCCCAGCTGGATGGGCGGCAGGATGTCACTTACCGCAAATTTAGGCGCCATCCTGAGAAGAAAATACAACCAGACGCTGGATAAAACCCATGAGGATGAAGAACTGGACATTATCCTTCCGTTATTTGAGCGCCAGGCAAAGGTATCGCATGTGCCGAAGGATGACGAGTTCCTGATTGAGCTGATCAAGACGAGGGATGGCTACCACTTTTTCGCCTATCCCTTTGAAGGGAGACAGGTGCATGAGATTATGGCAGCACTGATCGCCTATCGTTTATCAAAATCCAAACCGATCAGTTTTTCCATTGCGATGAATGATTACGGCTTTGAGCTGCTGAGCGAACAGCCTATTCCGCTGGATGAAGAAAACATCAAACTTCTTTTCAGTCCGGTGAATCTGGGCGAAGATATTGTGGCCAGTATCAACTCAACCGAAATGGCAAGGCGCAAGTTTAGGGACATCGCCTGTATCTCGGGCCTGGTTTTCCAGGGCTTCCCCGGAAAATATGTGGCCAACAAACACCTGCAATCTTCATCGGCATTATTTTTTAATGTTTTTAGCGATTATGATAAACATAACTTATTATTGCGGCAGGCTTACGATGAAGCGTTTTATCAGCAGATTGAAGAACCCCGGCTGGCCGCAGCTTTACACAGGATACAGGGCAGTAAAGTGATCATCGTAAAGGCTGAAAGTTATACCCCGCTGTGTTTCCCTATCAAGGTGGACAGCCTGAGGGAAAATATGAGTTCTGAAGAACTCGGGGAAAGAATAGCAAGGATGACTGCCGAAGCGGATAAAAAAGAAGAACAGGCACAACGAAGGAGAAAGAATGACCATCAATTGTAAAGGTGAAAGTTTAGTATTAGATAAGGATAAGGCAATTTACTGGGAATCAAAAAAAATGCTGATCATCAGCGACCTGCACCTGGGTAAGGGCGCACATTTCAGACGGGCAGGCATACAGGTTCCTGCTACGGTCATGGGAACTGACCTGGACAGGTTAAGCCGGCTGATCACAAAGTTCAACCCGCAGATCCTGCTGGTTACAGGGGATATGTTCCACCACAAGATGAATTCTGAAGTAGAAACCTTCAGGTTATGGCGAATACAGTATCCTGATTTAAGGATCATCCTCATCAAAGGAAACCACGATCTGTTGCGCGAGGAAGACTATTCAGGCCTTTCTATAGAGGTACATAACAAGGAGCTGTTATACTTTCCGTTCCGGTTTGTACATGACCAGCCCCGGGATTTTGATGCGTATTACAATATCACCGGTCACATCCATCCCGGCGTCACCATCTATGGCAAAGCCCGCCAGCAAATCAAACTGCCTTGTTTCTACTTTGGAGGTACATGCGCCATCCTGCCTGCCTTCAGCGTATTTACAGGATTAAGTAAGATCCGCGCCGAGGAGGGCGATCAGTTCTATGCGATCACCCCCGAAAAGGTTGTGCCCGTCTGATCAGCTCCATCCTTCATCAGCACCTTGCTTGATGACCGACAATAAAAGCGACACGGCTGCTTTATCCGTCCTGAACGTTACGTCGTCTTCACTGAGCTCATCCAAACCTATCCAGCGGAAGGATTGCACGGTATCCGGGTCAAAATCAAACACCCTGGTCTTATAGTTCAGTTTCAGCGGCCCTGCTTCTCTGACTAAGTAGTAAATACTGATGATCTGGCTGTCGTTGAAAGAAGACTTTTCAAAGAAATCTGTCGTATAAAAATGACTGATCACGTCTATCTCTGCCTCACACTCTTCCATAAACTCCCTTTTCAGCGCATCAATCAGGCCCTCACCATACTCTACTCCCCCACCGGGAAATTTACTGAAACTTCTGCCTCCCGACTGTTCATCACTCACCAGCAACTGATTAGCGCTGTTGATCAGCAATCCATAAACTCTTACATTGAAATAACTCATTGAAAATGTTTTTTATTTTTGGTGGCATTTTCCACCGTCCAACCTATCTCTCCCTGGAAGGCATACTGCCTCACAGGACAATTTTGTATTTTGCAATAATGGCAGCACTCCGGTAAACAGGGGTCTGCATGTATAAATAATTCCGTGTCGTGCTCTCCGCTTCCATTGATCAGCTTATCAATATCCGAGATTTCACTGTGCACCTGGTTCAGGTCATAATAATAAGGCAGGGTAATGTGACAATCGATATGCAGATCCGAGCCATATTGCTGCGCCCTGAGGTTGTGTACATCTATCCAGGGATTGCGGCGGTTATCCTGCAGGATATCAACGATCATTTTGACCAGTTCAATATTACTTTCGTCCATTAATCCTCCAACGGATGTCCTGGTCAGCTTATAACCGCTGTAAACGATATAAATACCCAGTAAAATAGAGATCACGCTGTCCAGCCAATAGATTTCGGTCATCTTGATCAGGAGGATACCCGCTACCAGGCCGGCGCTGGTCACGGCATCGGTAAGCAGGTGTTTGCCATCTGCTTCCAGTGTAAGTGACCGGTGTTTCTTACCCGTACTGATGAGATAATACCCAACCAGCAGGTTTACAAGCCCGGTACTACCGATGATAATTGCACCTTCCAGTAGCTGGAAGATAGCCTTTGGAAAGACCAGGTCGTAGCCGGATTTGAAAATAATGATCAGCCCGGCAATGCTGATGAGCGCCCCTTCCACAAAGGCCGAGAAGAATTCCACTTTGCCATGCCCGTAAGGATGGTTTTCATCCTTTGGCAGGGTAGCCAGGTAAATGCTGTAAAAGGCAAAGCCACTGGCCAGTACATTCACGATACTTTCTGCCGCATCCGTTAGGATTGCATTGGAATGTGTGAGAAAATAAGCACCGAATTTGGCCAGCATTAGTACCACGCTAATGCAAAGGGAAACAAGTATCGCTTTCTTTTTGGGCAGCAAAGGGATTGATTTAGCCCCCAAAAATACGGTTTCACGATGATATTACGTTAAAAAGTATTTTTTTTAGTTACATGTTGTTCCAGGTTTTTATATTTGCTACCTTATAAGAGAATCATGACATTTTTATCTAAAAGGATCAATAATCTATCAGAATCACAGACCATTAAAATGGCAAAGCTGGGGAGAGAACTCACCGCTAAAGGAATTGACGTAATTAATTTAAGTTTTGGAGAGCCGGACTTTTTTACTCCTGAACACGTAAAGGAAGCAGCAAAGAAGGCTGTTGACGAAAATTATTCTTATTATACTCCTGTTTCCGGCTATCCTGAACTGCGTAAGGCGATTGTTGAAAAGTTAAAAAATGAGAACGACCTCACTTATACTTTTGATCAGATCGTAGTTTCAACAGGTGCAAAACAATCACTTGCAAACGCAGTTCTGTGTCTTGTAGATCCGGGAGACGAAGTTATTGTACCTACTCCATACTGGGTATCCTATTCAGAAATGATCAAACTGGCAGAAGGTGAAACAGTGTTCATCAATGCAACAGTAGAACACGATTTTAAGATCACTGCAGAACAACTGGAAGCAGCAATCACACCTAAAACCAAGCTGTTCATGTTTTCTTCTCCATGTAACCCGACAGGTTCGGTTTACTCACATGAAGAACTGGCCAGCCTTGCAGCAGTTTTTGAGAAATATCCAAATATCTATATCATCTCTGATGAAATCTATGAGCACATCAACTTTGTTGACAAACATGCTTCTATCGCTGCATTTGACGCCATTAAAGACAGAGTAATCATCATCAATGGTTTCTCCAAAGCTTATGCAATGACAGGCTGGAGAGTAGGTTATATGGCTTCAAACAAAGAAATTGCCAATGCCTGCGATAAACTACAGGGACAGATCACTTCAGGTACTTCTTCTATCTCACAGCGTGCAGCTCTGGCAGCTTACCAAAGCGGACTGGAAACTGTAACTGCCATGAAGGATGAATTCAAAAAACGCAGGGATATCGTTTATGCATTACTAAAAGAAGTTCCGGGTATCCAGGTTAACCTTCCTGACGGTGCATTCTATTTCTTCCCTACGGTAAAAGATTACTTCGGAAAAAGTGTGAATGGCAACGTGATCAGCAATGCTGAAGACCTGTGCCTTTATTTACTGAACGAAGCACATGTGTCTACTGTAACCGGTGAAGCTTTTGGTAACGAAGAATGTATCCGTATATCTTATGCTGCTGCTGAAGATCAGCTGATCGAAGCGGTATCAAGAATTAAAGAGGCGCTGTCTAAACTGAGTTAAGTTGCTCACTTAGCATTGCGCTTACTTGTTTAGAGAGGTTTTCTGGCTTCGCTGAAAAAACGGTACTGCTCTTTCGGTGCTGCCGGCTGCTGAAGCGCAGCCGAGAAGGCACCGAAAGAGCAGTACCGTTTTTTTTTGAGCTTATCCTGTAGCATGGTGGCCATACATGATGCTCCGGGAACTGCTCAAACCCAGATAGACACGTTGGGGGGAGGAAATCCATTGCATGGCGCCTTACTGCAATCGGCATAATTCATTCATGCCTTAAAATAGCTGGCTTATTCGCAATATTTAGTTAGCATTTTTTGCGATTATGTTAGTATACGCTATGTGAATTTCCAATTTGCGTTGTGCATTATACGTTGTGCAGGTTATACTATAGGTGGGTTGGATGACCCAAGGGTAACCTGGTTCAAAAAAATCCGTGTATGGTTTCAATGCCTTCAGCTGTCCTTCAGCAGCTGTCAGCATTGAAACCATACACGGATTTTTTAACCTCCTGAAGATCCCGAGACCACGTCATTATACTATAGATCATTAAGAACTAAGACCTGATCGCCTCCACAGGGTCCAACCTTGATGCCGAATATGCCGGCCAGAAACCCGAGATCATTCCGATCACCAGTGAAATACCAACCCCCATTGAAATATTCTTCAGATATAAAACCACTGTAGTATCAAAAGCATATTTTGCAACGAGTGTAAGCCCATAAACCAGTGTCAGGCCAAGCAGTCCTCCCAAAAGACATAATGCGACCGCCTCGAACATAAACTGCAGTAGGATAAAGTAGTTTTTAGCGCCAAGGGATTTTTGAATCCCTATGATATTCGTCCGTTCTTTCACGGAGACGAACATGATATTGGCAATACCAAACCCTCCGACAAGAATGGAGAACCCGCCGATCACCCAGCCTGCGATATTTACCATTTTAAACATGGTATCCAGCTGATTAGTGATCATTGTGGTCTTGTTTAACGCAAAATCATCTTCCGTACCGGGTTTGATTTTATGAACTGACCGCATAGCACCCTGCAACTCGCTTTCCACTTCTTCCAGGGCAATGTTCTCCTGCCCTCTCACCGTGATCTGAGGCCCGTAATTGCTGTTCTCCACGTCAAATACACCTCTGGCAAAGTTGAGCGGGATCAGCATGTTCTTGTCCTGAGACATGCCCATCATATCCTCCCCTTCTTTTTTATATACACCTACAACGGTGAGCCTGCGTCCCATTACCTTTATTTTTTTACCAATTGCAGATTCCCCGGCAAACAGCCCGTTGGCGATCTCCGCACCCAGGATCACTACAGGAGTACCTGTCTTGCTTTCATTGTCTGTAAAATATCGTCCCTCCTGGAAATTCAACGTCCAGGTTTTATTGTAATCAGGTGTTGCGGCGATCAATGTGGCCCCTTCTACAGAGCTGCTTCTGTATTTCACCGTTCTTTCGACCGCTGTTACCTCAAAGGATATTCCGTCTACATAGGTCATGCGCTCCTTTAGTCCCTGGTAATCGCGGAATGACGGCTCCGGCCTGTTCACGTATTTCCACCATGGATAGTCGCCGCCAAATCCCCATGGCCATTTCTGTACGAACAGTGTTTTTGAACCCAGCTTATCTACGCTTTCCTGTAGCTTGTTGCGGAGGGTATCCACTCCCGAAAAAACCGCTATGATGGTAAATATACCAATTGTGATCCCCAAGAGGGAGAGCATGGTGCGAAGCTTATTCTGGCGGAGCGCATCGGCAGCGAACCTGAAACTTTCTCCTATAAGTCTGAATATGATCATAATTGATGGTTAGACCAAAAATACCCAAAAACGTTACAGCATAGGGCATGTTTAAAGAAAAATAATTTACCCTTGTAAACACAAATCAGTAAATTACTTTCTACTGTCTTCTACTGTCAAGTATAAACAGTTTAAACTAATCAAACCCAATAATTACTATTCCTAATTTGTCAGGTAATCTCAGTATAAGGCAAAGACAAAATGTATAGTTATATCCGGATGTCCATTCCTGAACTCAGTGTACATAAGAAAGTTTTTCAAATCAGAAAAATGAGTATAGAAAACAGAAGGCCAAGTAAAGGAAAAGGTGGAAGAGTTTCCCCGCATTCAGACAGTTTCAGAGTTCA
>Ga0247730_1000831_pt1 | contig 19438 bp, 19 predicted proteins | sample UWRJL073202C2_FD_180959 | JGI IMG/M metagenome (GOLD analysis project Ga0247730, IMG submission 180959) | Plant litter microbial communities from Arlington Agricultural Research Station in Wisconsin, United States - UWRJ-L073-202C-2 | ecosystem: Environmental > Terrestrial > Plant litter >... | reverse complement strand
CGTGGCGCCTGGAAGGCAACGGCGCGCTGTGTCGGCACCTCGACATCACCGGTGAACTCCCGGTCGAGATCGGCCAGAATGCGCAGCAGCGTGCTCTTGCCGCAGCCGCTGGCACCCAAAAGCGCCACAAACTCGCCGGGCGCAATATCGATATCGAGGTTCTTGAGCACCTCCCGGTCGCCAAACCGCCGCGTCAGGCCACGCACCTTTACCGCCGTGCCAGCAGGCTCGCGCACAGGCGCAAGCGGTGGAAGCGCATGCGTCGCGTCGAGACTTCTCAGTTGCCGCTGAATGCTGGGCGCCATGACAAAAATACCTTTTCAAGAGTGCGGACAGTGAGGTCGACCGCCAGGCCGAGCAGCGCATAGACGACAAGGCAGACGACAATCACATCCGTCTGAAAGAATTCGCGGGCATTGGCCATCAGATAGCCAATCCCGGCGGTGGCATTGATCTGCTCGCCGAACACCAGCGCCAGCCAGGCAATCCCCAGCGAATAGCGCAGGCCGACCAGTGCGCTCGGCAAGGCTGCCGGCAGGACCACGTGGCGCACCATTGCCAGCCGCGAAAGGCCGAGCGTGCGCCCCGCCTCGATCAGGCTGGTATCGACGTTGCGGATGCCGGCATAGACGTTGAGGTAGAGCGGAAAGGCCGTGCCGAGCGCGATCAGCGCAATCTTCGGGGCCTCGCCAATGCCAAACCAGATGATCAGCAACGGGATCAGCGCGACGCTGGGCACGGTGCGCAGCATCTGCATGGTCGCATCGACCAGATCCTCGCCAAGGCGAAACAGGCCGGAGATGATGGCCAGCGTTACCCCGATAGTGCCGCCGATCGTCAGCCCGAACAGTGCCCGGCCCAGCGAAACCCGCATCGCATCCTGCAACTCGCCGGTCGCCACCAGTTTCGAGGCACTGGTGAGCACGGTCGACGGACCCGCCAGCACCTCGGGTGGCAGGACGCCGGTGACGGACGCCAGATGCCACAACAGCACCAGCACGATCGGCCCGGAGGTACGCCGCAGCCAGCGCGGCAGGCCCTGTCGCCCGGCCGGCGCCGGCGCGATCCGCTGCAGGGAAATTTTTCGCACCTGGCCACCTGCGGTGCTGACCCGTTCCGCTGCGGCTATGTCGATCGTGGAAATCGTATTCATCAAAACCTCCTCAATTGCTCGGAAGGTCGCGATAGACAAATTTTCCAAGATCGATCTCGCCGTTCAGCACACCCGCTTCCTTCCAGTTTGAAAACACGGTTTGCAGCGATGCCACCAGCTTGTCGTCGATCGCCACGCGCTTGAAAGCAGCCTCGTCCGCATAAATCGCTTCGATCACCGCGCGGTCCTGCTTGGCAAAGCCGGTGTAGAAATCGATATAGGCGTCCTTGTTGTTGTTCGACCAGTCGTAACCCTTGTCGATCCGCGCGGCGAAATCGGCGATCGCCTCGACCTTGCCGGGATCGGCCAGCGCGCTGTCGGTGGCGCTGAGCACGCCATTGCCCGAATTTATGCCGGCACCGTCAATCAGTTCGACGGCCTTCAGCGTGCCGATGGTGCGCGCCTTGTAGACGCTCCAGGTCGCCCAGGCGTCAATGCTGCCGGCCTGGAACGCGGCGCTGGCATCGGCCGGCGTCAGAAAGGCCAGTTTGACGTCATTAACCGTCAGGCCGGCCTTCTTAAGGACGCCGAGCGTCAGGTAGTGGGCGACGCTGCCGCGCGTCGTCGGCGAGATCGTCTTGCCCTTCAAATCCTCGATGGTCTTGATCGGGCTGTCTTTCGGCACGAGCAACGAGGTTCCCAGGCCGCCATTGGAATAAGCCGCAACAATCTTGATCTTGGATCCGCCGGCGATCGCGCTGACGGTCGGGGAATCGGCGGCGCTGCCGATATCGATGGCATCGGCCTTCAGGGCCTCGTGCAGATTGACGGCGGCGGCAAACACCGACCATTCAATCTTGTAGGGCACATTCTTCAAAAGACCGGCCGCTTCCAGCTTTGCCCGCTGGGCGCCGGTCTGGTCGCCGATGCGCAAGGTCACCTTGCTGAGATCGCTGGCGAGAGCAGGAAAGAACGCCCCGAAGGACAGGGCGGCGGCAAGACCGCCGACAGCGGTCGTGAACAAGCGGCGAGACAGTTTTGTCATAAGACGGCACCTTGTATGGGAGATGTTTAACGAAAGCAGCGGCCGCGGTGGCGCGCCTGCGAGACGGTTTCGAAACGGATCTCGTCCTATTCGGCCGCCTCGGCATGCCGGGCGGATTCGTCGCGCGCGGCAATCAGTGCCCGCACGCGCGGGATCAGGTCGCGGCCATATTGAAACGCGTCTTCCAGCGGATCGAAGCCGCGGATCAGAAAGGTGCTGACGCCGAGATCGTAATAATCGAGCAGGGCCTCGGCCACCTGGTCGGGCGTGCCGACCAGCGAGGTCGAGTTGCCGCCGGCCCCGGTCAGTGCCGCCATCTCTGTCCACAGCCGCTTGTCGAGGCGCGCTCCCTGGGCGGCCGCTGCCAGCAGCCGACGCGAGCCTTCGTTGGCCGGCGGATTGCCGCGATCCGGCTTGATATTGATCAGCCGCTCGCCGGTGGCACTGGCACGCAATGTCTTTGCCGTCTCCAGCAGTCTTGCGGCCTTGGCCCAGGCTTCGTCTTCGGTCGCCGCCAGGATTGGCCGCAACGACAGGCTGAAGCGCGGCGATCGGCCGTGCGGGGCGGCGGCCGCACGGATCTGTTGCACGGTCTCGGCCACCTGCGCATAGGTTTCGCCCCATAGCGCATAGATGTCGGCGTGCTTGCCCGCGACTTCGATCGCGGCTGGTGAGGAACCGCCGAAATAGACTGGAATACCGCCCGCAGCTTTTGGCTTCACATGCGCAAACCCCTTCTGCACCTGATAATAGTCGCCGGCATAATCGAACGGTTTTGTGCTGGTCCATTCCTGCCGGACGATGTCCAGATACTCGCTGGTGCGGGCGTAGCGCTGGTCCTTGGTCAGGTGATCGCCATCCTGCGCCAGTTCCTGATCGTTGCCACCGGTGATGATGTGTACCGACACCCGACCGCCGCTCAAATGATCGAGCGTTGCCAGCTGGCGCGCCGCCAGCGTTGGTGCGGTGAAGCCGGGACGGTGGGCAATCATCAGTTTCAAATGCCGCGTCTGGGCTGCCACATGCTGTGCGATCAGAATGCTTTCCGGCGAGGTCGAATGGAAGGCAAACAGCACGCGGTCGAAACCGCCATTTTCGTGGATCGATGCCGCGGCGGCAATATGGTCGAGATCAATGATCGGACCTGACGCAGGGATTGTCTCGGATGCGTTGTGATTGCCGATGTAACCGATGAATTCGACAGGCATGATAACCTCCATTTTTCGATTTTGGATTAGAGACCGAGCGCAAGACGGCCGGCGCTGCTGCGCACCGCATCTTCCTGCGGACTGTGAATGCGGCTGCACAGCCCGTCGCGATGGTGACGCGCGAGCGGATTGTTGCGCGATACGCCGTGGTTTCCGGATAGTTGCCGGATATTTTCATGCGGAAATTCTGCGCTGGCGTTGAAATGCGCTGCGGTCCGGGCAAACTCGACGGCCAGGGTGTTGGCGACCTGCAGCGACTGGCGCATGGCGATCGGGCTGGTGCGCAGCGGGGTCATGGTGTTTGGCACCCCTCCTGGTCGTCCGGGTGCACGGTCGTCATTCCGCCGCCAGTACGGCCGGTCGCGATGCCTGCGGGAAAAATGCCCCCAGCTCGTCGACCGCCTGCTCGACCCGCAGGCTCAAAGCTTCCGAGACGATCCGGTAATCGGAAAAATCCCGATCGGAGGCGTAGATTGCGCTCGGTAGCGTATGTGCCATGAAGAAGCCGAACAGCGGCCGCAGCTGATGTTCGACCATCAGCGCATGCCGGTCGCCGCCGCCGGTGGCCGTCAGGATCACCGGCTTGCCGCGTAGCGCCAGCGGATCGATCAGGTCGATCAGATGCTTGAACAGGCCGGGATAGCTGCCCTTGTAGGTGGGCGAACCGATCACCAGCACATCCGCCTCGATCACCTGGTGGATCACTTCGCGCGCAGACTGATCCAGGTCGTCATAGCGCTGGGCCGCCCCGAGCGATGGACCAACATCGGACAGATCGAAAATTGTACTTTCGAGATCGTAGCGAACAGCCGCGAGTCCTCCCGCGGCTTTAACCAGCGAGAATGTTTTCGACGGTCGGCTGAAACTTCCGGCAAGGCCAACCAGCTTGGGACGGGACATCGCGTGATCCTCTCGTTGCAAATGCGGCAGAGGCGTCATCGCCAGCCTGAGCGCCGCATCAATCGAGGATCATTTTATCTATTAACTTGATAGACTAAAGGTCGCTGCCGACGGCGACGCCTTGCGGATCTGAAAAATCATACCCTCTGGAGCGCCGTTTGCGAAAAAACCCGGCCACTTCCGGCTCAGGGGAAATCGACAGGACGGCCCATTGGGCTGCCGGCACGGCAAGTCTGGTGCTCGGACGGACTTACTCCCCGGTCTTGTTGCGGCCGGGAACGGGCTCGTCCCTGTGCCGGCTGCGAATGCGTCGCACCGTCAGCCAGACACCGAGCACGACTACCGGGACGGCGGCGCCCGTCAAAGTTTCCGGGGCGAGGTCGAGACCGACATTGTGCACCAGCTTGGCCAGATAGCCGACCAGACCGATCACGTAATAGGAAATGGCGGCGACCGAAAGGCCTTCGACCGTCTGCTGCAGACGCAGTTGCAGATGCGCGCGCTTGTCCATCGAGCCGAGAATCTCGGTGTTGAACTTCTGCAGGTCGATGTCGATCCAGCTTCGCAGCAGCGCCGTTGCGCGCGCCAGCTTGCGCGACAGGCTGGCCTGCCTTTCCTCCACCGACTGGCAGGTGCGCATGGCAGGCGCCAGGCGGCGCTGCAAAAAGGCGCCGAGCGTCTCGTTGCCGGGCAGCGTCTTTTCCGCCAGCATTGCCACACGTTCGAGAACGATATTGTAATAGGCGCGGCTGGCACCGAAACGGTAGAGACTGAGGGCCGCATTGGCCTCGAGTTCCGCAGCCAGGCGGGTAATCTCCAGAAGCATGGTATCGGCCTGGTCGCGCGCATGCTGCTTCATGCCCTGGGTGATGGCGGTGAAGCTGGTTTCGATCTGGCGGATTTCCGGCGACAACGTCTGGGCAAGCGGCAGCCCCATCATCGCCAGCGTCCGGTAGGTCTCGATATCGAGGATGCGCTGGACGAGCATCCCCCTCGCTGCATCCGTCATGCCGTTGTCGACGATCAAAAATTTCGTTAGGCCATCGCCATCCTGGCGAAAGTCGGTGACGATCGTCGCCTGGCTGTCGGCGACCATGCTTTGACAGAGGCTGGTCGGATCGAAATTGGCGATGACGTCGCGGAAATCCTCGCTCGCGGGACGGATTTCGATCCGTACACCGGATATGAAGGCGCCAGGCGCGGCAAAGCTGGCGCCGAATGGATTGATCGGGATTTCTGCACCGAATTCGAGCGGCGCCGGCGTGTCCCAGAAATAGGTCGAAAACTCGGTATGCCGCTCCCAGCGCAGCGAGCCGCTACCCCAGTTCATCGTGTGGTGGCTGGTATCGGCGGCAGGCGCCGGCACGCCCTGGCCGAGCGAGAGTTCCGACAGAATGGCCTGGTCTGCGGCGAAGTTGGCTTCCGTCAGGAACGCCAGCTGGAAGATAACGCGTGGCAGGGGCACCAGCGTATAGGGGCGCGAATGGATTTCGCCGAGCGCCCGCGAACGGGCTTCAGCGACCGGAAACGAAAAGTTGCGCTTTGACAAATCATACCCCCTGACAGCACTTTTTTGGCAGTCTTTCCGGTAGGCTCTAATCAAATGCAAGGCTTGGCACGAGATGACGGTTTGACGCAGCAGCCGACAGCCGACTTTACGCGCCTGACGCGCGAGCTCAATAATCTTTTGCGGGTATCCGTAAAACGCACGTGGCAGCGACAAGGGGCGCTGTCCCTCGGCGCTTGCACACTCCGGCCCCTCCGGCGGAGGAGGCTCACAGTCCAGCTGTCTGAAATATCGTCTTGAAAGGTTGCCGTCCTGGGCTTGGCTTCGGCAAAATGCCAAACGGCACGAACAAAAATGCCCGTGCCGTTTACGTTGATCGACCGCGACAAAAGGATCAGGCGGCTGCCAGCGCCTTTTCGATATCCTGGAGCGAATGGCCCGTCAGATCCTTGTCCAGTTCCCCAATCAGGATGTCGGACAGGGACTTGTGGTAGCTTTTGCGCATCTCGCCGAGTGTCCGGGGTGCCGCAATGATGACGAGGCTCTTGATCTTGCCGTCCAGCACCTGCTTGTTGAGCATGTCTGTCACGCCAGCACCAAAACCGTCTTCGTCCTGCTGGCTGTCGTCGGGATTCGCGGAGCTGCTGGAGTGACGGCCGCCGGAGGCGATTTTCGAGCTGTCCACATCAGCGGTTGGCAATGCCCGAAGCTTGACGTTGGCAGCATCGCCTTCATTTTGAAACAGGCTGAGCTTTTCGCCATCGGCGACGGCAATGACGGTATTTTGGGGCAGTTGCATTTTGATCTCCATAAAAGGCCAGCCGTATTTCGCTGGCGACGTGGCCGAATGCATAGTTCAGCTGCACCGTTAACCCCATGAGGCGCTGTTCTGTTCCGGTATGTGATCGCGGTGTCTTTGCAAAACATCAATTTTGCCCCGGCTTTTTGCACTTCGCGCACCATTAGTCACACCCGCACGGCGCACAACAACGGTGTGCGGCACGCGAGAAATTATCTCTGGCAGCCGGCTGGACGCGGACCCGATGGCCACACGCCAACATGTTGAACACACTGCGGTTTTCACGATCCTGCCAACGCCGCAAAGATTGCTTCGGGACAGGCGCGTTAACCTTTTGTTAACCATCTCCGGCGTACACAGTCTTAATGATTTGTTCACGTAGATTGCCAAAGTGCTAACACCCGATTCTCGCTCCATCCGCATCAAAGGTCGTTCTTTTCTGGCTGTCGTCCTGACGCCGGATCTGCCCTTCGACGACTGGCTTGTCCGGCTCGACGACCTCGCCTCACGCTCGGCGGGCTTCTTTCTCGCGCGTCCGGTGGTGCTGGATGTCGCAGGTCTGGAGATCGATCGGACAGACCTCAAGGCGCTGATTGCCGCGCTTGCCGAGCGCAATGTTAGCGTCATGAGCATCGAAGGCGCGCGCCATTCGATTCTCGGACCCGGCTTGCCGCCGGCGATCAAGGGTGGCCGGCCGGTGTCGGAAGATGCCGTCACGCGCGAGCCTGTCGCCGAGCCGCGCAACGCGGAAGAAAAACCGGCGACGGCCGCAGTGCCGCAGCCGCTGCAGTCCTTGATTATCCGCGAGCCGGTTCGCTCCGGGCAGTCGGTGATGTTTCCGGAAGGCGACGTCACTGTCATTGGTTCGGTCGCATCGGGGGCGGAAGTGATTGCCGGGGGATCCATCCATATCTACGGCGCGTTGCGCGGCCGGGCGATGGCGGGCTCTCTTGGCAACGCCTCGGCGCGGATTTTCTGCCGCAAGCTGGAAGCCGAACTGATCGCGATCGACGGAATCTACAAGATGGCCGACGACATGGACCCGGGCCTGCACGGACAACCCGTCCAGCTCTGGCTCGATGGCGAAACAATCATCGCCGACACACTTATCTGAGCCGGACGCCGGCGCGAAAAAGGAGAGAATTGATGGGGAAAGTCATCGTAGTCACGTCAGGCAAGGGCGGAGTCGGCAAAACGACATCGACCGCAGCTCTTGGCGCCGCACTAGCACAGAACGGCGACAAGGTCGTCGTGGTCGATTTTGACGTCGGCTTGCGCAATCTGGATCTCGTCATGGGCGCCGAACGCCGCGTCGTTTACGATCTGGTCAACGTCATCCAGGGCGAAGCCAAGCTGACGCAGGCGCTGATCCGCGACAAGCGGCTCGACACGCTGTTCCTGCTGCCGGCCTCCCAGACCCGCGACAAGGACAACCTGACGACCGAGGGCGTCGATCGCGTCATCACCGAATTGAAGCGGGTGTTCGACTGGGTGATCTGCGACAGCCCGGCCGGCATCGAACGCGGCGCAACGCTGGCCATGCGCCACGCGGATATCGCCGTCGTCGTCACCAATCCGGAAGTGTCGTCCGTCCGCGACTCCGACCGGATCATTGGCCTGCTCGATTCCAAGACGCTGAAGGCCGAACGCGGCGAGCGCATGGAAAAACATCTGCTGCTGACCCGCTACGATCCGGCCCGCGCCCAGCGCGGCGACATGCTCAAGGTCGAAGACGTGCTGGAAATCCTGTCTATCCCGCTGCTCGGCATCATTCCGGAAAGCATGGATGTGCTGCGCGCCTCAAATATCGGCGCGCCCGTCACCCTGGCCGATGCACGCAGCGTGCCGGCGCTGGCCTATTTCGAGGCTGCCCGCCGCCTGGCCGGCGAAATCGTCCCGGTCACGGTTCCCGGCGAAAAGCGGGGTATCTTCGGGAAATTCTTCGGAAGGAAGGCGGCATGAGCATCTTCAATCTGTTCCGCAAGCAGAGATCGGCGCCGATGGCGCGCGAGCGCCTGCAACTGCTTCTGGCCCACGAGCGCGCCTCCGCCGGCTCCGATCTGGTGTCCATTCTGCGCGAGGAAATCCTGGCGGTCATCGCCAAGCATGTCCAGATCGATGCGGACAAGGTGCATGTGAAAATGGAGCGGGACGAGAATTTCTCGCTGCTGGAGATCGACGTCGAGATCCCACTGCACGCCACGCTGCAGGCGGCCTGAGCACCGAGCCGCCGCCAGCCCGATGTTACAAAACCGGCGGAGAGATCTGCCGGTTTTCATTGTCTTGCTGCAGGATAGTCGAAAATCAACGAAAACGGTAAACTGACCGCCTCAATAGCCGCGCTTGGCATCCGCGAGATCGGCAACGGTGCCGGTCTCGTCGAATATGCGAATGTTTTTGGCGATGATCTTGCTGCCGGTTGGCGCGTCGATCATCGAGGCGACATGCGGTGTTACGGTGATCTTCGGATGGGTCCAGAACGGATGCGATGCGGGCAGCGGCTCGACGTTGAACACGTCCAGCGTCGCACTGCCGATCTGGCCGGAATCTAGGGCTTCCAGCAGATCGCCATCGACCAGATGCGGGCCGCGGGCAGCATTGATGATGCTGGCGCCCGGTTTCAGCCGATTGAAGGTATCGGCATTGAGAATGCCGCGGGTGCTTTCAGTCAAAGGCAGCAGGCAGACGAGGATGTCGGTGCCGTCGAGAAAGGCGCCAAAGCCTTCGGCGCCGGAATAGCATTTTATACCCGCCAGATCTTTGGCGGAGCGTGACCAGCCCGAGACCTGGAAGCCGATCTGTGTCAGAAGATTTGCGGCCGCCGCGCCCAGATTGCCAAGCCCCATCACGCCGACGCGGCGCTCGTTGGCCGGCGGAACCACGATCTGATCCCAACGCCGGCGCGCCTGGTTGGCCTGGATGGCTGGCAGTTCGCGGTGATGCCGCAGGACATGCAGGGCGACATATTCTTTCATCCGCTGCGTCAGATCGGTACCCACCGTGCGGATGATCGGGACGTGCAGTGGCAGGTGTTCGTCCGCCAGCACGTGGTCGATGCCTGCACCGACGGACACAATGGCTTTTAGATTTTTGAACGGCGTCATCGCGCCGGTCTCCGGCCGCCAGACGACGCAGTAGGAAATAGCATCCGGATCAGGCACCTTGTTGATCGGATAGACGGTCCAGTCCGGCATCAGGTCGCGCAGCATCTGGCACCACCATTCGGTCTTGTCTTCGGCGGGCAGGGATACAGCAATGTTCATGGCGTTCTCAACTGGCTGATCATCAAAGTCCATTCACAGCAGCACGGGGCGCAGGTCAAAGAAAAATCACGTCGCCCAAGCCCGTGCGATGCTGATGCGCCGGCGCCGCTGATGGCAATGACCCGACAAAGCCGACCGGGTATTTTGCCCGGCCGGCCTCTTCGTCATGCTGCCCGTTTCAAGGCGTCCCCGAGGATCGAGACGATTTGGCCGATTTCGTCCTTTTCGATGATCAGCGGTGGCGACAGGGCGACGGTATCGCCGGTGACGCGGACCAGCAGACCCTTGGCCAGGCAATCGACAAACACGTCGTAGGCCCGGGTCCCCGGTGCACCGTCGCGCGACGAAAGTTCGATTGCGCCTACCAGCCCGAGATTGCGGATATCGATTACGTTCGGATGGTCTTTCAGCGAATGCAGTGCATCCTGCCAGGTCTCGGCCAGCGAAGCGCCGCGCGTCAGCAGGCCTTCTTCGGCATAGATTTCGAGTGTGGCGATACCGGCAGCGCAAGCGACCGGATGACCGGAATAGGTGTAGCCGTGGAACAACTCGATCTGGTTGTCCGGGCCATGCATCAGCCCGTCATGGATCTTGCGGCTGGCAAATACTGCGCCCATTGGAATGGCACCGTTGGTCAGACCCTTGGCAGTGGTGACGAGATCCGGCACGACGCCGAAATAGTCTGTGGCAAACGGCGTGCCCAGGCGGCCGAAGCCGGTGATGACCTCGTCGAAAATCAGCAGGATGCCGTATTTGTCGGCAATGGCCCGCAGACGCTCCAGATAACCCTTGGGTGGCAGGATGACACCGGCAGAGCCCGACATCGGCTCGACGATGACTGCGGCAATGGTTTCCGCCCCATGCAGGGCGACGAGCCGCTCGAGATCCTCGGCCAGCTCGATGCCGTGCGCCGGCAGGCCCTTGGAAAAGGCATTGCGATCGAGGTCGAGCGTGTGGCGCATGTGATCGGCAGGGATCTGCGGAAAGACGCGGCGGTTGTTGACGAGACCGCCGACGGAAATGCCGCCGAAGCCGACGCCATGATAGCCCTTTTCGCGGCCGATCAGCCGGGTTCGTGTGCCCTGGCCGATGGATCGCTGGTAGGCAATGGCAATCTTCAGCGCCGTATCGACCGATTCCGAGCCGGAGCCGGTGAAGAACACCCGGTCGAGCTGGGCCGCAGGGCCACCGGGTGCTATGGCCGCCAGTTTTTCAGCGAATTCAAAGGCGATCGGATGGCCCATCTGGAAGGTCGGTGCAAAATCGAGCGTGCGTAGCTGGCGCTCGACGGCGTCGGCGATCCGTTTGCGACCGTGGCCGACATTGACGCACCAGAGGCCCGCCGTGCCATCGAGGATCCGGTTGCCGTCGATGTCGGTGTAGTACATGCCCTCGGCACCGGCCAGCAGACGCGGGGCGGCCTTGAACTGGCGGTTGGCCGTAAACGGCATCCAGAAATTCTCGAGCGAGGGGCTGTTCGGCTTGCTGATCTGGTCCATGCGATCTCTCCGTTTTCAGGCCTACCAGATCAGCGATTTTGAATTGCGGTACAAGTCGTTTTTTCTAACTGGCTAATGCGTTGATATGTATGAGCATAACGTGCGATAGTTGCGATATATCGAACAGCAACAACAGGAAAATGGCATGTCCGTTGATATCGGCGACCGGCTGCGGCACCTGCGACTGGCAAAGAACCTGTCGCAGCGCGAACTGGCCAAGCGGGCCGGGGTGACGAATTCGACCATCTCGCTGATCGAGTCGAACTCCTCCAATCCCTCGGTCGGCGCTCTAAAGCGCATCCTCGACGGTATCCCGATCGGACTTGCGGAGTTCTTTTCCTTCGAACCGGAGCGCGCGCGACAGGCGTTTTACGCGGCGGAAGAGCTCGTCGAAATCGGCAAGGGGCCGATTTCCTATCGCCAAGTCGGAGACAACCTGTTCGGGCGCAGCCTGCAGATCCTCAAGGAATGCTATCAGCCGGGTGCCGATACCGGCAAGGTGGCGCTGGTGCACGACGGCGAGGAGGGTGGCATCGTTCTCAGCGGGCGCCTCGAGGTTATCGTTGGCGACGAACGACGGATCCTCGGGCCGGGAGACGCCTATTATTTCGAGAGCCGGCGGCCGCATCGGTTTCGGTGTGTGGGCGCGGCTGCCTGCGAGGTGATCAGTGCCTGCACACCGCCGAGCTTTTGAGGTCGTTTCGATGCCGGCCGGAGGTTGACCGAATGGCCTATTCCGTTGTTCGGTTGACGGCCGAAATGTTCGACAATCCGCGGAGCGACTTTACCGTATGCGACTGGCGCCGATGCCGGATCCCAATCGGGCAGCTTACCATTCCGGCGGACGGTCACGGCCGGGTAAGGCCTGCCGGTTCGAGCAAATGGCCGCCTGCCGCGCCCTTAAAGACAATACCCGTCGGCACGTTCTTGCCTTGCCCCACCGGTTTGCACTCGGGCGGGCCTATTCCCTTGCCAGACGCGTGCCGGTGCCGGCATCGAATACATGGACCTGATCCGGATTGATCGACAGTCCGATCGTCTCGCCGGCGCGGATCATGCTTCGGCCGGTTTCGACCAGCGTCAGTTCCGGGTCCGTCAGCGTCGTTACATAGGTTGCGGAGCCGGTCGATTCCACGACCGCGACGGGCACGCGGAATGTGCCCTCGTCGGCGCTGGTCAGCCGGAAATGCTCCGGGCGGATACCAGCGGTAACGTGTCTGCCTGGCGGCAATGGTTGATTGATCTGCAGGTTCTGTTCAAGTGTACCGAGGTTGACCGTGAGCGACAGGCCGTCGGCATTGACCGTGGCCGGAATGAAATTCATGGCGGGCGAGCCGATGAAGCCGGCCACGAACCTGTTGGCGGGACTGTCGTACAATTCCAGCGGTTGGCCCTGCTGCTCGATCACGCCATCGCGCATCACCACCACATGATCGGCCATCGTCATCGCCTCGATCTGGTCGTGGGTGACGTAGACCGAGGTCGCGCCCAGCCGGTCGTGCAGTGCCCGGATTTCCTTGCGCATGTGTACGCGCAGGGCCGCGTCGAGATTGGACAGCGGCTCGTCGAACAGAAAGGCTTTCGGGTTGCGGATGATGGCCCGGCTCATGGCGACGCGCTGGCGCTGGCCGCCCGAGAGTTCGCGCGGATAGCGGCCGAGCAGTTGCGAAAGCCCGGTGGTGGCTGCCACTTCGGCCGCAGCCTTGCGGGCTTCCGCCTTTTTGATGCCGCGGATGCGCAGGCTGTAGGTCAGGTTGTCCTCGACCGTCATATGCGGATAAAGCGCATAGGACTGGAACACCATGGCCACGTCGCGCTTGCGCGGCGGAACATTGGTCATCAGGTCGCCGGCAATCTTCATCTCGCCGGCGGTAATCTTTTCCAGCCCTGCGAGCGAGCGCAGCAGCGTCGATTTTCCGCATCCAGACGGGCCGACGAGGGCGACGAATGTGCCCTTCTCGATCGACAGGTCGATATTTTTAAGCGCATGGAAGGCACCGTAATGCTTGTTGACGCCCGTCAGTTCGATCTGGATGGTCATTTAAGGGCTCCCGAAGTGAGGCCGGAGACGATGCGGCGTTGCAAAAGGACGAAGATGGCCAGGATCGGCGTCACATAGATCGTGGCGTAGGCCATGATCTTGTTCCACTCGTTGGTATTCGGCCCCATGAAGGAATTCAGCCCGACGCTGGCCGGCTGCAGTTCGATCGCCTGGATCAGCGACTTGGAATAGACGAACTCGCCGAAGGCCTGCATGAAGATCAGGATGGCACTGACCAGAATGCCGTTGCGCGCCAGCGGCAGGACGATGTGGAAGAAGGCGCCGACGCGGGAATTGCCATCGACCAGCGCGGCCTCCTCCAGTTCCATCGGCACGCTCATGAAGGTCGCCCGCACCAGCACTATGAAGAACGGCATGCTTTTTGCGGCAATCGCCAGAATCACCGCCAGCCGTGGCGTTTCCAACAGGCCAAACTGCGAGAAGCCGACGAAGATCGGAGTGATCATCAGCGAGGCCGGCAGGACCTGCAGCATCAGCACCAGGAACAGGCCGATATCGACCCAGACATTGCGATAGCGGGCCAGCACATAGGCGCAACCGGTGCCGAGCACCGAGATAAGCACCACCGCGCCTGTGGCGATCACCATCGAATTCCAGAGATAGCGGCCCATGTTACGGCTCTGCCAGACTTCGGCATAGACGCCCCATTCCGGCACGGAAGGCCAGAAGCTGGGCGGCGTGGCGAACATTTCCGAGCCGCTTTTGAGTGCCGTGATATACATCCAGTAGAGCGGGAACAGGTAGACAATCGCCAGCAGGATGGCGATCACGAACATCAGGCGATTGTGAAAACTCTCGGTCATCCCCGCACCTCATGTCGTGTGGAACGGACATAGACGACCGAGGCAAACATCACGAAGATGATCATGATCACCGAGATCGCCGCGCCCTTGGCAAAGTCATATTGCCGGAACGACAGATCCCAGGCCCAGTATTGTGCCACGTTGGACGAATTGTTGGGGCCGCCTGACGTGATGGCGGCAAACAGGTCAAACTGCTGCAGGGTAAAGATCAGCCCGAGGGCGATGATGGCACCGATGCTGGAGCGCATCATCGGCAGGGTGATGGTCCAGAACCTTTGAAAAGCGTTGGCGCCATCGAGTTCTGCCGCCTCGAACAGGTCTTTGGGAATGCCGGAAAGCCCGACCGAGAGCAGGATCATGTTGAACGAAGTGCCGAGCCAGACATTGGCTAGCACAACGGCCCAGAGCGAGAAGGTTGGGTCCGAGCGCCAGAAAATATTGCCGTCGACGATGCCGCTCTCCTTTAGCAGGAAATTCAGCACGCCGAAATCGCCCGACAGAATCCAGTTCCAGATGGCGCCGACCACCAGGCCGGGCATGACCCAGGATACCAGGAACAGGCCGCGCAGCCAGGAGGCGCCGGGAAAATTGGTCCAGAAGAATAGCGCCAGCCCGAAACCGATGCAGAACTGGCCGGCGATCGAGGCGACCACGAACAGCGCGGTGTTTTTCAGGATCGGCCAGGTCTCGGGCTGGGCAAACAGATCGATGTAGTTCTTGAAGCCGACAAAGGGCCGGGCAAAGCTGCCGAGGCTGAACATGTCGACTTCCTGAAAGCTCATCACCACATTGTAGATCAGCGGCAAGCCGGCGAGCAGGAACAGAAAGCCGAGCGGGAAGGCAATCAGGACGATATCGAACCCTTTGCCGTCGGTCAGGCTGGACGTGATCCGTTTCATGGGGTCCCTTTCCTCATCCCAATGGGGCCGCCGCCGATAAGTCAGGCGGGCGGCGGCCCCGCTGGGAGGAAACGATCGGACGGTGCAACGCCATTCGGCGCGCATCCCTCCTTGCTTTGCAGGGGATCGGCGGCTCCGGATCGGACGGAGCCGCCAAAAACATCAACCGAGGATCAGTTTGATCTTGGCAGCTGCCTGATCGAGCGCTTCCTTGGCGCTCATCTGGCCGGTGAGCGCTGCCTGGATGCCGTCCTGGATCGCCTTGGAAATCTTTGGCCATTCGGGATGCGGACCGCGGGGCTTGGCATATTTCAGCTGCTCGACGAACACTTTGAGCCCTGCATCCTTGAGCGGCTTGCCGGTCTCCGGGATGGCGATGTCGGAACGGGCCGGCAGCTGGCCGAAATCCGGGAACATGCGCTTGTCCTGCGAAGCAAAATATTCGAGCACCTTGAAAGCTTCTGCCGGATGTTTGCTATTGGAAAAGATCGCCCAGTTGAAGTCGCCCATGGCGGAGGAACGTTCGGCGCCTTCGGTGGGAACCGGCAGCAGCGCTACACCCCAATCGAATTTGGCTTCCTTCAGCATCCGGTCCAGTTCCCACGGGCCGGAGATCGCCATGGCGGCATTGCCGGAATTGAAGGTGCCGGTCGAATCCCACTGGCTGCGGGTCAGCGTGTCGCGCGAGGCGAGCTTGTCGTCGATCAGCAGCTTCCAGGTTTCCAGTGCCTTGATGGCTCCAGGCGCATTGATCTGTTGGTAGCCGCCGCCGCCCATCTGCGCCCAGGGCAGGAACTGGAAGGTGCCTTCCTCATTGGCCTTGGCGGAAAAGGTCAGGCCATAGATGTTCTTGGCCGGATCGGTCAGTTTTCGCGCATCGTCGACCAGTTCTGCCCAGGTCCCTGGCGGCTTGGTGGGATCCAGCCCTTTGGCCTTGAACATGTCCTTGTTGTAGTAGAGCGCAATCGTGTTGGTGGCCTTTGGCACACCAAAATATTTGCCGTCCCATTTCACCGAGGCGAGCGGTCCTGGAAAATAGTTCTCCGGCTTGATGTCGCTCGACTTGGCGATCATGTCCGTCAGATCGAGAAAGGCCTTGCGCGAGGCAAACAGCGCGTGCTCGGGATTGTCGATGGCAATGATGTCTGGCGCCTTGCCGGTCGAATAGGCCCGCATCGCTTCGCTGACCACATCGTCAAACTGGATCTGGCGATATTCCACCTTGATGCCGGTGTTCAGCTTGTTGAAGTCGTTGACGAGATTGGGGGCCGGCTGGATGTCGCGGTCGAGCGACCAGACGCTGATGGTGACATCCTCGGCCTTGGCCGACAGTCCGAGCAGCGACGCACTGGCAAGGGCGAAAGCTCCGAAAATGAAAGATTTGCGCATACCCATAGTTCTCCTCCTCCTGGGTTTTCTTCGCCGCCGGCACCTCCATGCCGGCGTTGAATTTGATCTTACACCGGATCGATGACGAACGTCCCGCCCCGGCATGTCTTCAGGTAATTCAAGCCATGGATCTGGCCGGTCATCTCCAGCGCGTCGCGATAAACTGGATCATGCCAGCCTTCGATGTCGATCGATCCGGACCAGCCGGCCAGCCGCAGTTCGGAAATCACATCGGTCCAGTTGCTGTCGCCAAAGCCGGGCGTGCGCATGAACACGAATTTCTCCTTGCCGAAAATCCCGTGCTCCTTGATCACCTCCCAGCGGATGGTGGCATCCTTTCCATGCACGTGAAAGATCTTGTGCGCCCATTTGCGGATCTGCGGCAGCGGATCGATCAGGTAGACCATCTGGTGGCAGGGTTCCCATTCGAGCCCGATATTGTCGTCCGGAGTCTCGTTGAACATCAGCTCCCAGGCATCCGGGTTGTGGGCGATGTTCCAGTCGCCTGTCGCCCAGTTGCCGTCCATGGCGCAGTTCTCGAAGGCGATCTTCACACCCTTGTCGGCGGCACGCTTAGCGAGTTCGCTCCAGATCTCTTTGTAGCGCGGCAGGCTGTCTGTCAGCGGCTTGTTGCGGATGCGGCCGGTAAAACCGGCGACGCAGGTGGCGCCAAAGTGGTGTGCGTTGTCGATGCAATCTTTCCAGCCCTGCAGCGTCTGCAGGTCCATGTCGGTCTCTTCCAGCGGATTGCCGAACATGCCGAGCGTCGAGATGGTGATGTCACGGTTGCCGATCGCTTCAACGCAGCGCTTGCCGAGCTCGGCCAGATCCTGGCCGTTGGTGGTCTGCCAGAAGAATGGTTCAAAGCTTTCAAAGCCCATGTCGGCAATTTTTCCGATGCGGGCGGCGGCATCCTCGTTGGCAGCCTTCACCATGGTGCCGATGCGGATGGAGTCTGGCTTGTTCGTCACTGTCTCTCTCCCAAGAATTCTTCATGCTTAAATATCAACGCGCTGCCGGGTTCTGGCGCTTTCGATCGCTCCCAGCACCATTGCCAGGCTGTGGATATTGTCGCTGCTCACAGTCTCCGGCCGGGTGCCGCTGCTGATCGCTGTGATGAAACTGGCAATGACGCTAGCGTGTCCATGCGTCTCCTGGTCATGCGCGGGCATCGGCACGTCTACCGGCAGAAAGCCGTGCAACAGACCCGGCTCGCTGCCGGCGACCGTGGCTTCAAAGGCGTCTTCTCCGTCCCAGGTGAGCATTCCCTTGCTGCCGGTCAGGCGCCACTGGCTTTCCCAGCTGGTGCGCTTGCCCTCGGCGCACCAGGAGCCGCGATAGGTGAACACCACGTCGTCGGAGAACTGGAACACGGCATTGGCCGAAGCGCCATGCGCATACCAGGAGCCGTGCGGATTGGTCTCGAGGCAATAGACCGACTGCGGCGCCTTGTCGGCGACGAAGCGGGCGGCATCGAATGTGTGGATCGCCATGTCGAGCAGCAGCACATTGTCCATCTCTTCGCGAAAGCCGCCGAAATGCGGTGCGAGAAAGAAGTCGCAATGAATGCCCGTCAGTTCGCCGATGACGCCGTTTTCGACCATGCGGCGCATGCGGCGGATGCCCGAGATGTAGCGGCGGTTTTGCACCACGGCGTGCAGTTTTCCGGTCTCGGCCGAAAGATCGATCAGAGCCGCCGCTTCGGCCAGCGAGGTCGCCATCGGCTTTTCGCTGAGCACGTGACAGCCGGCTTTCAGGGCGGTCGATACCACGCCGAAACGAGCCGGCGGGATGACGACGTCGAACACCATGTCCGCACTGGTGGTAGAAATAACCTCAGCCAGATCCGTGCCGATCTCCACGTCGCCGAGCTTGAAGTCGGCAGCCAGCGTTTCCGCGGCCTGGCGATTGAGATCGACCAGCCCGACGATGACAATGCTGTCGGCGAGCGCCGGTGTCTCCTGGATGGCTTTGAGCCAGCCCTTGGACATAGCTCCGCACCCGCACAAAATGGCCTTGAATGTCAAAATTTCCTCCCAGGGATCCGAGGATCATCTCCTCATGACTTCGGTCCCGTAAACGTTTACGAGACTATGCGGAAAGCGCGATCTGTGTCAATAGGAGGACATTCCAGGATGGTATTTGAAGGGTCTGCCGGGCAGATGAAAGGAATTCGCCAGCTTGCGCAGCACTTGGATATCTCCATCGGCACGGTGTCACGAGCGCTGAACGGCAAGGCCGACGTCAATGCCGAGACCCGCAGGCGGGTGTTTGAGGCGGCCGAGCAGCTGGGCTATGTCGCCAACCAGTCAGGCCGCAGCCTGCGCCAGGGCACGGCCAATGCCGTGGGCCTGATGATCGAATCCAGCCCGGAAGTGGTCGATAACAGTGACAACTTCTTTCTCGGGGTCGTCGATGGCCTGCAGAGCGTTTTTTCCCGCCACGCGCTCGACTTGGTATTGCTGCCCTGTCCGGCTGAAGAAGATCCACACGAATATCTCAAACGCATGGTCGCCCGCCGCATGGTCGATGCCATGATCATCACCGCAACCTATCGGATCGATCGGCGTATCGACCTGCTGGTCAAAACGAAAATTCCGTTCGTGACCCTTGGGCGCAGTCGCGCCACCGAAAATCACGCCTGGATCGATCTTGATTTTGAGGGGGCTGCCAGCAGCGCCGTGGACCGTCTCGTCGCCGCGGGTCACCGCCGCATTGCCGTTGCCGTCCCTGTCACTGACATCAACCTCGGTTACATCTTTCTCGATGGATACAAGGCGGCGCTTGCACGCCACGCCATCGCCTTCGATCCGGAATTGGTCATCCGGACGCAATCGAGCGAACAGGGCGGCTATCTGACCGGACAGGCAATCCTGCAGATGGCGCAACGCCCGACGGCCGTGCTGTTGATCTACGAGCTGATGGCCATCGGTCTTTATCGACGTCTGGCCGAGGCAGGCCTGCTGCCGGG
>Ga0247730_1000830_pt1 | contig 19442 bp, 24 predicted proteins | sample UWRJL073202C2_FD_180959 | JGI IMG/M metagenome (GOLD analysis project Ga0247730, IMG submission 180959) | Plant litter microbial communities from Arlington Agricultural Research Station in Wisconsin, United States - UWRJ-L073-202C-2 | ecosystem: Environmental > Terrestrial > Plant litter >... | reverse complement strand
GAAGGCTGAACTTGAAAAGCTCAAAGACGTTCAGATCACCCCTGTATTGAGCGACGAGGCAGTCGCTGCAGTGGTCAAGCAGATGAAAGATCTTCGGGTGAAACTAGGCCTGGAATTTGCTGGCGCTGCGATTCAGCCGACTCAGGAAATGCAGACCATCGCTGGTAAGGCGAGTGACGCCGTCACCTTCCCAACGACCAAAGTTGAGCCTCTGCAGCCAGGTGTGAATTTAGTCGACCAACTCAAACGCGCCATCACCGGAAACGATTCAGGCAAGCAGGCGGCTCCACTCGATCAGACAGTTGTAAAGCCGACATCCAAAGCGCTCAAATACCAGGCTGGGGTATCGGATTACTCCCAGCAGGATCTCAGCGTTCAGGTCGAGCCAGTGCTCGAGGAGGATTACTACCAGAAGATGGTGCGGGAGGTCGCCGCGCGCGGGAAAATTCCCGTGTCACTGGAGCCGATGGTGGCGGAAGACGCGGCAGGGAAGATTGATGTTCCTGTCACGTCGAAAGTTGATGACGCTTCGTTGTCCGCCGCTCAAAGCCAGATCGCCACGCTGGCCGAAAAAATGCGCCAGACGCTCACGATTCCCGTGACCGTTGTAGGCGCTGATGGCACCGTTACGACGACACCGGCCAATACCGATGTGCCCGGCTACGCCGCCGGCGACATTGTTCGAGGACCGGGTAGCGGCACCAGCGACAGCATCCTTGCCAGGCTATCCAACGGTGAATTCGTCATGAAGGCCGCTGCGGTTCAGCATTACGGCCCGGACTTCCTGCGTCGCATCAACGAACGCCGGCTGCCGGGCTTTGCCGAGGGCGGTGCAGTCGGTAATCGGTTTATTCCGGATATCCCAGCGCCTGCCCAGTCGCTGATGCAGCAAATCAACCCTCCAACGCCCGAGCCTTATGGGCACCTGTCGTTGTCGTTGAATGGCGAGACCTACAACGTCCAGGCACCTCCGCAAGAGTTCGACCGAATCATTCGAAATCAGCGAATCAAGTTCGGGCGATCCTGACCCAGTTCCACGGCCCGCTTCGGCGGGTTTTTCATTTCCGGAGTAATGGATGAGCCTGCCACTGATCACCCTTAGTGGGGTTCCAATCGTCCTGCACGCTGGTGCTCCCGACCAATCCGACACGCCGCTGCTCGGTGCGTCTGTGGTCCGGCTGTCCGGCGGCGAGGGCGTCAAGATGACGCATTGGGGCAAAGCCGCAGGGACGATCAGCGGTCAGGGTTGGATGCCGCCGGGCCTCGATGGCCTGGATTACAGCCAGCCCCTGGAACTGAGGCTGACATCTCAGGAATGCATCGTCGGCGCAACCCTTGGCTACAGGCTCACCAGTAATCCTCGGCCAGATGTAGCGCCCTGGGCTCTCGCGCTGGTCGGCGTGAACTGGGTCGAAACGGGCTGTGCGTTTTCCGGTGGCGTGGCCACTGCGGACCAGGTGCCGGACGCGTCGCTGTACATGATTCAGTGGATGCCGGTTTACAACGTGTTTGCCAGCAAACCGCCTAAATCGCAAAGCGCGGCCCAGGCCAACTTCGGCTGGTCGATCGCTTGGGAAGAAGTCTGATGCTGATCAATGGATCCCCTATTAATGCCACGGCAACAGATGGGTTAAACGGCCTCACGAAAACACCCGTCCCCCAGATGGTCGTGCCGGGCGCTGCGTTCCGCTGGAGTCTGCTGGTGCTGGTGGCCGGGGCTGATGTGAGTTCACGGCTGACCGGACAGGTTGAGATTGATCGCGAGCGCGGGGCGGCGGGCGTTGCCACCTTCACAATGCAGATGCGGCCAGGAGCAGTCATCCCAATGGATTGGGTGGGCAGGGAAGTGCAGATCTATTACCTCAGCACAGCCCATGGCGCGACGACACAGCGTCGGCGGTACACCGGGCGCATCGTCACAACGGAATGGAACGCGGTGATGCGCTTGTTGACCTGTCACTGCGGTGACCAGCTGCAACAGCGCGTAGAGAAGCTGTCGGTTGATGAGGTCGATGATCTGACTCCATCGTTCTGGTCGCTCGATGTATTCGAGACGCCGGAAGGTCGCAGCCGTTGGGATTACGTCCAGGAGCGCCTCGGCACCATCCAGGCAAGTCTGGATTCTTCGGCAGATGGCCAGCTGCGGCTGACAAGTTGGTACGCCGGCGGGCAGGATTTTGTGTTCGGCGCCGGCACGACGATTTATGACTCGATCAACATCAGCTATGCAGACCTGACCAGCCTGACGAACAAGATCGAGATTGAGGCCAGTTACAGGTTCTCCCGGCTGTGGCAGCTCAATGAATCCTTCAGCTGGGGGCACCCGGGCACCGAAGGCTTTGGCGGCACCCAAGGATTTTGCCTTTGGCGCAAAGATGGTACCGAATTAGTCGACATCCCCATGATGAAGGACGCCGCTTCCAGTGGCGGCCTCAGCATCATCGGTAAACCGCAGTACTCTCGAATTCCTCCCAGCGGCGGCAACATCTGCGGGAATGGGCAGCCTTGGGTGAATAGCTATCCCGATTTGCTGCTGGGCTTCACCTTCGTAGGCGCCCGCCGCTGGACGCAGGCAGTCACTGAAAAGTACACGATGATTGTTCAGGCCGATTCCAGCATTGAGCAGGCCGGCGAAGTGATCACCCGTGAATCTCTGTCCATCGAATACAGCACCGAAGTCGCAGAGGCGTGGGAAGGCACCGCCTTTGGGATCGATGCAACCACGGCTGGAAACGGCGGGACCGTGGAGTTGCCCGTGGTCAACGAGGGAAACAGCGGTCATATCGACGAACGAGACGAGGCGCGCCGCCAGGCTGCATTGCGCTGCGTCCTTAACCAAGCCAAGACCGCGATAGTCCTGGCACACAGCGCGACCACGATCAGTTGGAACGTCCCCACCAGCATGGTGCTTGACGTTGACCTGGTGCACACGCTGCAGATATCCGATCAGGGCGTGAATGCCAGGGCGCGCTGCAGTCGTGTGCTGGACTCATTCGATCTGGCTGCCGGAACTGCCATAACCACGCTTGGGATCACCGTCATGCGTGGCGGCGGATACGTGAATGATGCGCTCAACCCTCCGGCGCCTTCGGTGGTGCCGCAGCCAGAAGAAGAGATACAGACCGGCCTGCACACGCAGCTGGGAGGAAAGTCGTCGTCAGGCGCTTATGACGATACCCGTGACGGCTTCTCCGGCAACTACGACAACGCCCAGACAAATCTAGAGGTGTTTCCGCGCCGGCTTCAGATTGTCACCGCCGAAATTGCCGAGGAAGACCGGGATGAAAAAGTGGTTGAGGTAGCCGCGACGTACCGGGTCAGCATTCCTAACGATCTACTGGAGTTCTAGCGATGTCTTTGGAAAGCGAACGCAAGTCAGCGGGCGTCAAACTGGAGAGCGACCGTCGTGCCATAGGAAACCAGATTACGGCTGATTTGAATCGCCTGGTTAATCCCACGAAGAAAACCAAGGTTCTGCCCGTCCTGGCAAAGCGCGGGGCGGTGGCGGCCAAAACTGGTCTGGGCACTTACGACGCGAAGAACGCCCCGTCCGTTTCCGGCGGCGGCATCGCCTCGCCGCTGAGTGAGGCCGACGTCACCAAACGTGTGTATTGGGACAACCCTTCGTTGAGCAGCGACGGGTTGTTTTCATTTCCCGCTCTCAAACAGCTGGTTCTCCAGGATGCCGACGGGGCGCCCGTCATCGTCAATCTGGCAGCGCCACCGCCGCCCGCAACGCCTTAAAGGTCTCTTATGCGCTATCTGAACAACTGGATCACCCAGCTAACAGCCGATTTCGCGCCAGGCGCAACGACGCTCCCGATTGACCCGGCCTACTTTGCCTTGCTCCTCGATGCGCCGTATCTGCTCACGCTGGTGAACTCACTCAATCCCATGGAGCAAACGTCCTGGGAAATCATCAAGGTGACCATCTCCTCTGGCGCTGCTGTGATCGAGCGTGCACAGGAAGACACCACCGCCCAGTACTGGCAGGCGGGATCGACCATTTACTGCGGTGTCACCGCCGGCGGCATGAATCTTCTGGTCATGCAGATGACTGATCTCGCCGCCCGGGTGGCCGCGATTGAGGCCGGGGGAGGTGGCACAGGGCCTGGCGATGGCGGAACAACACCAGTTGACGGCGCCCTTACTGCTGGCAACGGCGACCTGCTCATTGATGCACAAAACAACCAACTCATAGGGGGATAACATGCCATCTGTTCAGCACACCGTCACAGCAGCGGCGAACCCGACTGCCGCACCTCCGAGTGTTGGCGCGCACTACACGAACACCATAACCGGGCAGCAGTGGATATCTCACGGAGTTGGCAGCGTTGCCGACTGGGGGCGCCCATTGCCAGGCAGCGTGGTAACCATTCTCCAAACCGTAACGGATTGGACTTTGAATAAAGACGCCCCGGCCGTGCTTTGGCAGGTTACGAGAGACGTGGATTACATTTTGAAATTTCCCGTCCTTTCCGAGCCAGGTTGCTACGAGATGGAAGTGGTTTTGGAGTGCAATAACGGCTCGCCGGTTAATGTCCTCACCGAGGCAGACCCGTCGATTGCACCAATTTACTTCCACGTGCCGAATCAATTGGTTGCTTATAACGGCGGCGCGACTTACTACAAGTTCCGCTGCTGGCGTGCGATCACCGGCGTAAACACTTGTTGGACGGTTGCTGAAACCAAGTTTCTGGACGGGGATCGGCCGGTATACGCTGACGCCGACGGCAGCGCCCAGATGCTGATCTTGTCGGACGCACCGCAAACCTTTTGGGATATTTATCAGGGCGTTTCAAAGCGGCTGGTGTTGCCGACACTTAGCCAGACCTTTGCCAACGACCTTTTCACCAAAGTGGACTTGGTTGTCCGTAACAATGCTGGCGATACACTGACCCTGACTATCGACCAGGATCTCGGCAATCCTTTAGCAGGGCATAGTTCACTGTCAGTCCCAGACGGTGCGACCATGTTGTTCCGCTTGGCTTACTTCGTGGGCAATGCGCAATACCGATGGAGTCTGCTGGACAGCCATGCACTGGTTGAGCCCCTTTAACGTCCACTAGATATTGCCGGGGTATCCGATGGCGCGAACATTGACGTGGCCATGGCACGGCCTGATCAAAGGGAGCGTTGTGCAACTCCCGAACGGCATGACCAAGCCCTACGATCAACCGATCAACAGCCAGCGCTCGGCGTTCGGCCCTGGCGACACGCACCTGATCGTTGTGCCGGGCGTCACCCCGATAACGAACGAGGAGTTTGCACTGACGCCTCCGGGCGGCAGGTACTGGGCTGGGAAGGCACTTTTGTCTGGGAACACTCTGTACAACCGGCAGCTTGATGGCTGGATTTATCAGGCGCTCGACGGGAGCCGCTGGCGCGTGAATCTTGCCCAACGAACTATCGGCGATTCAAGTTCATCAATCCGCTTTTCGATAACCAGATTTGGAGAGTTCCACGTTGCCGCAGAAACGCGCATCCGCAACGTGACTGCGCCTGTTGGGTTGCTACCCATTGAAAAGAGAGCGCTGTTCTTTGCCGACCTAGGCTCGCGAACTGATGCGGTTATCAAACTTCACTCAGTGAGTCCTTCCGGCCGCAATGCAGTTATTGCCTGGTGTGTCTTCAATACTGCGCCGTCCTCGAGCATCGTCACTGATACGCGGCCCCGAGCGTACACGTTCGCCAAGGTCTCGCTTACTGGTTCCGGCGAATCTATCGGCGTTCAGGTCACAGTGCTTTATAACGCCGATGATGTAATGGAAATCACCGAAACGACCTCGGGCGGCCTGAGCAATAGTCTGGGGCCACTGCAAGCAGACTCGGAGACCGGTCGAGATCCGCTCTTTGATGAGCAGGGGACACAGATTGGCGACACTGTCACCTATGGATACTCCGGCTCGGTCTCTGTGGTCACTGGATCAGGTTGGAGGGGGCCGGAGTCGGCCGCTACCACTAAAAAGTGGTTGGTGATGCTGCCCTTTGAAGGCGAAAACCCTTCGCCCAGATATCTCAGTTTTACTGACTCTTGGGCGCTTGGCCGCGCGAGCTTTTCGGTTTCAACCCTTCAATCCCGAATCGCCAGAGTGTATTACAGCGGTCACACCGATGAGGTTCAGGATGCAATACCGAGCCTGTCCGGCGGCGCTTCTGCTTCGGGAAACTGCACACTCAAGTGGGAAGGCCCGGGCCAAAACTGGTCGGCAAGTGTTTCATACGGCGCGTCTTCGTCCATTAATGGCGGCACATTGACCCTAGGCATAAATCTCGACGGCTATCACGCGTCGGAATCATTTCCGAATTCAGGCTTTATATCGGGCCAACAAGTCGGTGGCGAGTTTGGCGGTGATCCCTTTGGGCGCGTTCCAATATTTGGATCCGGCATGGGCCTATTCTCAAAGGCATGGAAGTTCTCGCTGTACAGCAACAACTTGATCGGCATCAGCTTGCAGATCAACGACGAGCCCGCGTTATTTGAAGGCGTGTTCACCCCTGACGGCTTTCAGCCTTACAGCGCTGCATTTCCAGACGATGTGCGTCACTTCGGAAGTTTCAATCCCGAGTCCGAACAGTTTGTTGTTGGATCCCCCGTACCAATCAACTGGGCCTGATCAATCCCTATAGGAGTAGCCAGCTATGCAGCCGGCCCGCCAAGACCTGTCCGTTACACCGGGGACAAGTTACCGAGACATTGTGCGCATCATGCAGCCGTCGTTCGTCTATCGCGCGATCGCAGGTATTACCGGTGCGCCACTGGTACTCACTGTTCCGAACCACGGCCTGGACTTCAACTGGCCTGTTTGGGTCCGTGGCGTTCAGGGAATGCCAAACCTCAACCGCGAACCGCTCCGCCAATTGCCGCACCATGCGACGTTCATTGATGGCAACAAGATCGAAATCAACGCGCTGTCGGCGACAGGGCTGAAGCCAACCGCCGGCGAGTTGATCTATCGCCGCCCGGTCAACCTGTCCGAAGCCCTGCCCGAGATGAGCGTCTACAGCGGCGAGGCGCTGCTTTTCACGCTCACGCTGGGGCAGGGCATTCGACTGGAGTCCGATGGCGTGCTGTCCCGCTTCATTACCGCAGAGCAAAGCGCGCTGCTGGTGGGCACCGACTTTCACTACACGCTCGATCTTGTTTACGCGGGGCCGACCCGCACACGCTACGTGGAAGGCGCCATCAACATCGGCGGCATCAGTCAATGCGATGAGCAGAACATCGTGACGGCTGGCGAACAGGGCGCACCTGGCATTGGCGCCGCCGAGATCAGCTCCGATCCAAACAACCGCTTGCAGTTCGGCTCAGACCTCAAGCTTTACGTTTCCGACGACTTCACCCCCGATCCGCTCAATTACTACCTACTCGAACGAGGAAACATCTGATGTCTCAAGAAGCCAAACTGATTGCGCTGGCCCAGGCTATTGCCGGTGACGTGAAACTGCTGCGCAACCGCATTGGTGACATGACGTCGCTGCCGACCACTGCCAAAGATACGGTGGTCAACGCGATCATCGAGCTGTACGGCCTGCTCGGTTCCAGCGGCGCAGTGATTGACGACACCGCGGGCAATGGCGCAACTGCCGTTACCTGGTCGGCGGACAAGTCGTTCGACATGATCGAGGCTGCCAAGGTTGCGGTAACGAACTCAATTCTGGGCGGTGCTGGCGCGGCGTTCGACACCCTCAAAGAATTGCAGGATCTGCTCGTCAACGACGCAGGCTTGGTCACTGCGCTGACTGTAAAAGTTGGCGAGAAAGTCAGCTTTGCCGAAGCACAGACGCTGACATCCTCCCAGCGCCTGCAAGCCTGCCAGAACATCGGGATCGGCGATCCTGAATCTGATCTCGTCACCGCCTACAACACCGCCAAGGCCTAAACCATGAGTTTAATCGCAGGGGTAACAGCGCTTGCTCAGGCGATAGCTGCCGACTTCAAGGCGCTGTACGCGGGCAAGGTCGACAAGGTGACGGGCAAGGGACTGTCCTCCACTGATTTCACACAAACCGAAAAAGAGAAGCTGTCGGCGGTGGCCCCGGGGGCAACTGCCAACTCTTCGGATGCGGCACTGCTGAACCGGAGCAACCATACCGGTGCGCAGGCGCTCTCAACCGTGACGGGCCTCACGGCCGCCCTTGATGCCAAGCTCGCCAGTTCCCTGGTGGGCGCGGCCAACGGTGTTGCGCCGCTGGGCGCGGACAGCAAGATCGCGGCGGCATACCTGCCAAGCTATGTCGATGACGTGTTGGAGTTCGCAAATTTTGCTGCGCTGCCTGCTACAGGCGAAGCGGGCAAGATCTATGTGACCCTCAACACGAACTTTGAATACCGCTGGGGCGGGACGGCGTACGTTCAACTGGTTGCGAGCCCTGGTAGCACGGATAACGTGCCGGAGGGCGTCACCAACCTTTACTTGACCGCCGCGCGCGTTCTGGCCACGGCATTGAGTGGGCTTTCCGTTCTCACGGCCGGTGCGATCGTATCCACCGACAGCGTCTTGGTCGGCATGGGAAAGCTTCAAAAACAGATCACGGATCAAACTACCGCGCTGGCAGGCAAGGCCAGTCTTATCGGCGCGACCTTCACCGGGAAAGTCATTGGCACGCTGTTGAGCATGGCTGGCTACCTTGATAAAACCGTTACCAGCGCCGCCGCCACGGGCACTGTTTCGCTCGATTGTTCGTCGGCATCTGTCTTCGATCTGACACTCACGGGCAACACCACGTTGGCGCTGAGCAATGTGCCGACAGTTTCCGCTGAGACGTTTTGCGTCCTGGTCAGAGTTCGACAGGGCGCTACGGCCTACACGTTCACGCAGCCCTCAGGAACGACCCCAATCACCTCTGGCGGTACAGTCCCGGCAACCCCGGCAGCCAACAAGATCGCCGAGTACATCTACTCCACGGCGAACGGTACTGCTTGGAATCTATACGCAGGGCCATCGACATGAGGCTGGTTCAGGCATTGCGGAGGTGGAAGGCTCCGGTTGTATCGGATCCGGTGATTGGTTCGGCGCTTGGGGGTGGGTTTTATGTAGGACGAATACTGGTAGAAGGCGTCTCTTGGTTTTTGATCGTGGCGCCCAAGGCTTCTGGCGAAGCAAATGGGCAGTACTGGAACACCAATGGATCGGTTGCGACGACTATAAATAGCGCATGGGATGGCGCGGCCAACATGGCAGCCATATACGCTACGGCCAACCCGATCAGTTTTCGGGCGGCTGTATTCTGCAAGGGGCTTTCCATCGCCGGTTACACCGACTGGGCCTTGCCGGCTAAAGACCAGCTTGAGCTTGTTTATCGAAACCTAAAGCCTAGCACCCAAGGAAATAGCACAAATAGCGGCGCAAACCTCAACTCTTACCCTGCAGGCTCGAATTACACCAGTAGCGGGCCGGCGCAGACCGACATAGATGCCTTTAGGCTAGGAGGGGCGGAGGCGCTTTCTACTAATAACTATTGGACATCCACCAGGTTCTCATCCAGTGCGGCATGGCGGCAATCATTCGCCGATGGCGCGCAAAGCGGTGCATCCGTCGACGGCTCAACTCTGTCCGTCCGAGCCGTCCGCATGATACCCGCATAAGGAGATTTTTATGTTTGCTAGTCTCGAAACACTCGAAGTCATCACGCTGGCACAGCTTGAAGCTCTATTCCCGCTCGTCGGCTTTCCGCCAGACGTAGGCAACGAGGCGCTGCTGGAATATGGCTACGCCGTGCTTGAGTACGACGCACGCCCAGCCCTTGGCGACCTTGATAGTCTCATTGCGGGCCCGGTACGAATCGAAGGCGGTCGCGCATTCCAGTCGTGGGTCATAGTCGCTGCGACCACCGAACAATGGACCGCCTACCAGACCGCCGAAGTCACGCGCCTCCAGCGCCTCGCAAACGCACAGGTAACCGCGCTGCAAGGCCGCGTCGACACACTGAACGATGCCGTCGATCTGGATATGGCAACCCCGGCAGAGATGGCCGAGCAGCCAGTCCGCGCCGCACAGCTAAAGGCGTGGAAGCTGTATCGCGTACTTGTGGGCAGGGTCAGCACTCAAGCCACATGGCCGAGCGCACCTACATGGCCAGTCCAGCCTGAACCGTACACGAACGAAACGTCGGCGGTTGCCGCTCCGACTGCCTAACGACTACAAATTTCAGCCATGGCGAGCCTCGGCCATCCTCCGATCCATCGCCTGACTGAAAAGTATCTCCAGCGCGTCAACGTCATTCGGCCGCAATGCCTTCAGGCAATTGATGCCGATCATAAACCCCTCGGTCATGCCTCCAGCGGTGGCCAGTTCCAGCAAGCCGTCGGCCAATTCGATTCGTAGCATCAGGTCGGCGGCTTCCTTCTTTATTACTGGCGGGATGTTCATCTCGTCGAGTGTCATGGCGATATTCTCTCGATCAATTCCGGCCCCTGATTCCGGACATTGCCCATGGCTTACCTACCAAACACCTTTCGGCGGGACATTACAGGTAGCGCGTCCATTTTACTGTCGCGGTTTGGGCGCCAGAATTACCTGATGACCCACCAGCGCTGGGAGTCTCGGCAGGATTGTACGTGCTGGGCAGATTGGAGAGGTCAATGGTTGTTGAGCCTTTCCAGTCGTTATTGCCCGCTGATCCCTGACCAGCGGCATTGATGTACCCGTGCACGGTACTGCTTCCGTCGGTAAGAAACACGTCGCCCGCCATGATCGTTCCGAATATCTCGGAAGAGGCGCCTTCCTTAATCGTGCCACCACTGAAAACGGCGCCGTTGTATGCGCCTGACATGTAGGCAATATTGCCAAGCGCATTTGATTTCAGTTTTGTCCCGCTCTTGTCGCAGAAAGCTAACGGATACATTCCGGCGAAATCGTTTGTTTTGTAGTCGCTCGGGTAGCTGTTCTCACAGATAACGCCGTAGCCAGCGAAGTTTAAAGACCATATTTTATGACTTCCCGTTGTCGCAATATTTCCCGTGGCAACTACGGTGTTGTAGTAATTTCCGTTTTCCATACTCAGATTCCCATCGAACCAAAGTACTCCCGGTGCGAGGCTTTTGCCCGAGACCTTCCATAGACCGTTGGAATAGCTTATGCATCCATTGGAGGTTGACTGCCCCTCGCAAATAGTGCGAACTGACGTAGGCAGGGCCGGTACGGTGCAATTCCCAGAGGCGTCAACTGCAGCGCAAAGGAAGTCGTTATAACCGCGATTATTTTGCCAGCCGTATTTGCCGAGATAAAAGATGCCGTCCGTTATACCGTTTATTCCGCTCACAGTTACGCGAATCTTGCCGCCGACATATTCGAAAATATAGTTGGCGGAGCTTTTGTAGTCGTTGGCGTCGATCTTTACCGTTTTTACCGTTATCGGGGTCAGCGCCACGAGCGTCGAGGCGGGGACTTGGTTGCTAACGTTGGCTGTCGGACAGCCAGAAGTGCCGCGGGCATTGATGAATGTGTAGCTTGACCACCATGTACCCGGACAGGTGACAGTGCCTCCGCTGTTTACATAGTTGACCCTCACTCCGCCCCCAGTGATTGGCACATTGCCAATGGCGTTGATTTCGCCAGCCGCGCCATTCTCCATCGAGACGTTGCCGTTGGTTTTGAGTGTGCCCTGGGTTCCGCCGCTGGCAATCTTGATGCCGGTGATCGCCGAACCCTTCGTGGTGCTGGCCGAGCCGTTAACTGTCAGGGATTTATTCGCGAAGACCTCACCAACCTGTATCCCTCCCCCAATAACGATGTCGCCATTCGCCTCGATGTATGAAATCCCCGACACCGATCCTCCTAGGTTAACGTCCCCGTCGACGCTGAATCTAGCATTTTGCGCACCTATGAAGTTGATTGAACCGGACATGTTGGTTGCTTTTGAGAGAGCGATCGTACTGGCTAGTAGGCTCTGACCAGCCGCACCTACGACATAGATCGCCTCCACGGTCGCGCTTGATGCGGATGCCCCGCCCCTGTTTGTTATAGCACTGACAGTGAAGCCGATCATTCCTGTGGATGCGTTGTAGGGCAATGAGACTTTGATCTGTAGGTCGGCGATGCTTGTTGATACCATCTGACCAACCTTTAAAGCTGACAGGTCCGCGCTAGCCGTATCTTTTAAATACAGCCGCACCAGCTCCACAGCGGACCAGGCTTTAGATTCTGCAGAAACGGTTGCATGACTGACCATCAGCTGTTCTTGGGCACTACGTACGCCATACATCATACCCATGGCAGTTACCGTTATCGCCATACCGGTCAGCAACATCACCACAGTAGTGGCCATGCCTCGTTGAGATGAGCTGCGTGTCATGTCCATCAAGGGGCGGGGTGACATATCAATTCCTGCTAAATCTTTTCGAGATTGCGCAGACAGACCGTGCTTTTGCTTTTCACATAGGCAGGCAGGGGATCAGCGCTGTTGGCATCGACCGTACTGTTGATTGCTGTAAGCGTGACCTGTAGACGCATCGTGGCGCTGGCGGCATCGGCGCTCTTGCCAAACGGCCAGCACGCGGAGTAATGGGCACTAAAAAACGTAGCAGCTTGGTTTGCCTCAATCAGTTTTGCGGATGTCCACTTAGTGCTATTCCACTGCGAAACCAACTTGCAATTGGATGCGCCTTGCAGCCGGAGCAGCGTGCCTGTCGTTAGTTGGGCGCCCGTCTGCGGATCTAAGTTCTTTTTCATTATCAGACCGACACATATGGCGTCTGCAGCATTGCCGGATGTGCTCGGAATGTAGTTCCAGATAATCGCGTTCCCTGTGGGTGGGGGCGTGGTTGTAGCGGAGGCGGTGTCGAACGGCTTCACTTGCCCACTCAAGATCCCATCTGTTAAGTCCGCTTTATCTAACAATATAACAGGCACCGGCGTGGGATTAAGCCCGAAACCAGCGTTAAGCAATTCACGCTCGGCGATCAGCAGACCTGTGGCGACTTGACCATCCTGTTTGGAGTCCTGAATAGAGAGCACCGAAATCCCTATGATGTTTTTGTAAAGCGACAGCATAGCCAGAATGCTGACCATCGATAGCGCCACACCGATCATCAGGCTGACTAGATTGAAACCGTGTTGTGGCGCCTTCATGTCTCGTCACCGACACGGATAACGCCGCCGAAGAGAATGTTGTCTGACGTCCGGGTGGTTAGCACCACTTTGCCCAGGATCGCACCGCCCGTAATTGAGCGCCCGCCAATAGTCACCGTCGTGTCAGCCGTGCAGGTCGCGACCAGCGGTATCGGAGTCGTTTGGGTTGGCACAGTAATTACTGCGAGGGCCGCGTTAGTGGTGCATAACGAATTGCCATTCAGGGCCAATAGGCTACGCATCTGGGAAACTATGATCCCTTGCAATTTCATGTCGCGCTGACTTACGGCGGCCCGAGACGTGGCGTAGCTGATGCCTAAGCCGATGATCGACATCAAGAGTATGCCTATCAACGATTCGAATAGGATGTCGCCACGTTGCCTGCATTTGCCGGAATCAGATAATGAGGACATTGAGCGCGCTCTCGTTGCCGACGGTCACGTCAATGGCGGTAGTGGTGCAGGCGCTGCCACCCGTCACGGGCGACCCGCGACTGTTGAAGGCCACGCAGGCGATCTCGGCACCGGCCGCCTGCGCGCTTACAGTAGTTGGCATCAGTGCAGTCCAAAGAATATTGCCTGTTGCGGCGCAATTGATGGGCTGGGCATTGGCGATGCTGAACAACTTGAGCGTCTGGCCCGACCTGCAAAGCACCGCCGCCGGGGCGTTATCAAGCGCCGCACCGGGGTTGCGTAAGGCCGTCGCTTTGGCCCGACTAATTCCTTGCTTGAGCATGCCAGCGGCATCGCGCTGACTGGCGCTGTCACTCCACGCTTTAGTGAGCGGAATGCCGATAAACAGCAAGATGGCGAAAATTGCGATGGTGATCATCAGTTCGATCAGGGTAAAACCTTGGGCGCGCACTACAGCCAGCTGCCGTTATACGGGCTGCAACTTTCTATTTTTCGAACGTTGTCCTGGGTCAGGGTGACGCTGCAGCCATTCACCTTGCCGGTATTGCCCAAGGCCTCGAGTTTGAAAGTAGTTTTCGTAGCGATAACTATCTTGTAGGTGAAAAAATCTGATTGGCTTGGTTGCCATGCAGATGCGGCAGCGGTGCAACTAATGGTCCCGGTGGCGGACACGCATTTGGTCTCGGCGGTGCTGGCAGCTGTGGTCGCGGGATACATCAGTTGACGTTGGAAACTGTTTTCCATCACCAGGCCTAGTGCGACCAAATCGGCTTGAGCTGACTTGAGTTTGCTCTTGGTGATGTAGCTGTCGTAAGCCGGAAGGGCGATGCTGGCCAGAATGCCGACGATGGCTATGGTGATGAGCAGCTCAATCAGAGTAAAACCTTGGAGCTTGCTTGCACCTGTAACACGCATTGTAGAGTCCGTTGAACAAAGGTATTGGCATGATATTACTATGCCATACGACTTACGGGAAGCGCGGTCGTTGATCATTGACTCTCGATACGACAGCATTGCCACGGCAGTCAGCTACGCCGTAGAGCCAGCGGTGCCTGAGTTCCAGAATGACGGCATCGCTTTCCGCGCTTGGCGCTCGCTGGTCTGGGCATACGCCTATGAGCAGTTGGCGGTGGTGCTGGCCGGCGGGCATGAACAGCCGACAGTCGAAGCGTTCCTGCTTGAGCTGCCGGCGCTGGAGTTGCCCGCTTAACTCCACACCTACTAAAGTACCAGTGCGCACCTGATCGCGAGATGTATCCTATGCACGCAAGGAATCAGCCATGCCAAGGAGTAGGTATGCCGCTCAAAGTAGTAACCAGTTTCTGCATTTTGGTCTACGTCATCGCTTGGATGATCGCACCACCGCTCTAAACCAATTCTCACCTACAAAAAACAAAGCCCCAGCGGTTCGCAATCGCAGGGGCTTCTATTTTCTACCGGCATCCCTAAATGCGCGCAGAACGTGGGCTGGATGATACCAGCGATATAGTGGCGCATCACCTTCGACCATCGACTACAAATTTCAGCTAACCCGGCCGCCTTGAGCGGTTTTTTTGTGCCCAAGAAATGGCAAAGCCCCGATGACCGTGATCACCGGGGCTTCTAATTCCTCAAGCATCTCAACCGGCGGAATCTGAATTAATCGTAGCAGGCTATCTATTTGGTTGCTATCGATGTATCCGACCGCTGGGCGGATTTTGACGGCGACATATTTCAGTTACGCTCAATGGGCCATTTGCTCGCAGTCTGGCAACAACTACCAATCAGCGAGGTGGAACATGAGCGTAGGACAACGGCTTAAAAATGAACGACAGCGACTTGCAATGACTCAGGCAGATTTCGCTGCTGCGGGCGGTATTGCTCCTAACGCGCAGCTCAAATATGAAAAAGGATATCGCCAGCCGCGCGCAGACTATCTTGCTGCGCTGGATTGCATCGGTGTCGACGTGCTGTATGTGGTTACGGGGGCTCGCTTGCCAAAGCCTTCAAGTAGAATTGCAGCCGATGAAACTGATTTGATACTGCATTTGAAAGCGCTGACCCCTTCGAACCAAAGCGCCATTCTCGGGATAGCATCCAGGCTTAGCGATTACGTGGTTCGAACGCGTAGCGCAGCGCCAGACCCTTATTAAGCTGCCAACTATTCATCTGAGAGCCCGCCAAATGTGCGGGCTTTTTTTCGCCTGGAGAAAAGCATGACGACACCGATCGGCAAATTCGACGTACGGCCAGACATCCGGTTCATCAGCCGCTGGGACGTCGAGATGCGTCATGACATGACGTTCAGCGATCCAGTGCACGGCCTTATCACCGTGCCGGGCACCTTCGTCAGCGACCTGGCATCGATCCGCATCCTTCGGGAGATCTGCCGGTGGTGCGCGGTCACGGCACTGACCGGCGGCACGCTGGTTGATTCGCATCCTTGGATCCGCATGACGCTTTGGATCATCGCCGTCATTGCGCTGGCTATTTACGGCGTGCTCGTCGGCTACGGGATGCGCGCGTCGATCTTGCATGATTGGCTGTACAGCTTCGGGCCGCTCACCCGGCGCGAGTGCGACGACATCTATTACCGCGCGTTGACGACTGGCGACGGTACAGCGCGATGGAGGGCGTGGATTTTCTTTCTCGGCGTCCAACTGGGCGGCCACTGGAGCTACACCAAGACCCCGACAAGTTCGGCGATTTCTTCGATTGAAGAATGAGGGCAGGGCGAGCCACCGATGGTTCGCAATCATCGGTGGCTCTATTTTCCACCGGCATCCCTTAATGCTCGGAGAACGTGCACCGGATGTTATCGGCCTGCGCGATTGACGACTACAAATTTCAGCTATGAGCCCGTCGCGTGCGGGCTTCTTTTTGCTTGGAGAAAACATGATCATCACTGAAATAGATCGCGATGTACTTGCACGCACACTGTGGGGGGAGGCCCGCGGCGAAGGATTGAGCGGCCAGATCGCTGTGGCCTGGTCTATCCGCAATCGGGTGGACATGGACCTGCACAATGACGGCAAACCTGATTGGTGGGGCGAGGGTTATGCCGGTGTCTGCCAGAAGGCCTGGCAGTTCAGTTGCTGGAACAAGAGCGACCCGAACTTCCCATACCTCAGTGGCGCTAAGCAGATCCCTTTCCGGGAGTTCGCCCAAGCGCGTATCGCTGCCGACCAGGTGGTCGACGGCAAGCAGCCAGACCCAACCGGTGGCGCAACTCACTACTATGCGACCACGATGCCAAAGCCGCCGACGTGGGCAGCGAAGGCCAAGCAAACACTGAAGATGGGGCACCACGTCTTTTTCCGAGATGTGCCATGACTTCTGTTTATGCGCGGGCAGGCGCCGCACTGATTGCTATCGCCTTGGTTCTCGGAGTCCTATACGCCGCATACAGCCACGGCATTACCGTCACGGACAACAAATGGAAAGCGATATGGGCCGATCAAGCACTGTTACAGGCCAAGGCTGCCGCCGCCGCCACGACAACCAATCGTACCGAAGAGCAGCGTCGCCAGATTGCGGCCAACCAGGTGGGAACCGATGCGCGAGACCAAATCAAGACTGCTACTGATGCCGGGGCTACTGCTGATGCTGCTGGTGACCGGGTGCGCAGCGAAGCAGGAAAACTGGCTGCCCGAGCAAGTTGCGCCGGCGGCGATACCGGCGTTGCCGATCGAGGCAAGGCAGCCACCCGCGCCGCAATGGTGCTCTCCGACCTGTTCCAGCGGGCTGACAAACGAGCGGGAGAGCTGGCAAAAGCTTATGACTCAGCCCGAATAGCGGGGCTTGCTTGCGAGAATTCCTACGGTTCGCTTACTTCTGGGCCTATCGCATCTTCCGGTCCATCGCCTGACTGAAAAGTATCTCCAGCGCGTCAACGTCATTCGGCCGCAATGCCTTCAGGCAGTTGATTCCGATCATGAACCCCTCGGTCATGCCCCCAGCGGTGGCGAGCTCCAGCAAGCCGTCGGCCAGCTCGACACGTCTCATCAGGTCGGCGGCTTCCTTCTTTATTACTTGGGGGATGTTCATCTCATCGAGTGTCATGGCGATATCCTCTCGATCAACTCCGGCCCTTGATTCCGCACATTGCCCACAGTCTTGCCGACTGGATACCATTCGAAGTCATCGACCGGCCTGCAGCATTCCTTCGCGATTTCCTCGGCGCGCTCTGGCGAAAGCTCCGGGTCAAGCCATTCATTAGCCAGTTCTGGCGTCAGCACAAGCGGTCGGCGGTCGTGAATGTCGACCATGCCCTGGTCGCTGGCAGCGGTGATGATGACGAAACCGTCTTCGTCGTGTGGTTCCAGCCCTGGCGTCACCTTGGCCAGCGCGCCATAAAACATTGGCGCATCACCCTTCAGCCGGATGAAGTAGGGCTGCTTTTTCTTCGGATCGTCCGGATCCTTTACCCATTCGTACCAGCCTTCACTCGGCACCAAGGCCCGGCCACTGGGCCAGAGCTGCTTGAAGAACTTCCCCGTTGTCACCGTCTCGACTCGCGCATTAATCGGGTCGGCACGCTTTCCCTTCGCCCAAAACGGCGACCATCCCCAGCGAACCGGATCGATATGGATCCCGTCCTCGTCCGCTCGCAGAATGTTGACCTTAGTCGACGGCGCTACGTTGTACCGAGCAATCGGCACATTGTCGAAGCCGCTGAACTTCGGAAACCTCGGCGCTAATTCGCTGAAGTAATCATCCATCCCCTTGTACTGAACAATCCTTCCGCACATAGCGTCACCCTAGCTCGCCGACATTGATCCTCGGTTGACCCACGAACCCTGGCGGAAGTTTGCTTGGGCACTCCGGATCCTCGACAAAGCCCATCCCGGCGCACGCTGCACAGTCCTCGCGCAGCTCGAAGCGATCACAGCACGCTGAGCATTGGCGGAATATGGAGAAGTTTTCTTTCTGCCACAGTGCGATGTACCGGACCATGTCTCCGTCCTCCAGCGCAAGCAGCGCCGCGTCTACGATTGCCCGATAGGTGTCAGGGTCATCAAGCCGCGTCACGGAGGCACCGTTGACCATCACTGTTTTTTCCACCAGGGCGAGCTTTGAACCCGTGTCCGTGAATATATACCGGCCAGCCAGGCGCCCATACGGCTGGTAGGTACGCGTAATGATTGGATGCTCCCCGTTGTCGTCGGCGTCGTGAATCTGCGCGAAGAACTCCATCGGTCCCGGCTCGATACCGGCGCCGTGGAGGTAGTAACGGTTTCCGTTCACGCTGCCAGTCTGAAAGCCGGCACTGTTGTACGCCTCGTAATCCGCCGCTGGGTTCCGCCAGGACACTGGCGTTTCCTCAACGTGGTGGGTGAATGCGCCAATCAAAATCTCGATCCTTTCGAAGCGGTCTTCCAGATCGATCTGTCCGAGCCGCAGGAGGTCATCGGCTAAGCGCATCAAATATCTGTAGTGGGCGAAAGGGTTGCGCCAGCCCTCTTGGCTGTAGAGGCACCGATCCCAATCGGCTAAAACCTCTGCCCTGATTTTCATGTCCATGATTTCTGTACTGCCTAATACTGTTTGTATATACAGTAATCGAGGAATGAGCACGGCTACAAGGTTGGCGCGACGAGGGGGTGCAGTTGCGGCAATCGTGGGGGTTTTGGATTCGGCAGAACGCCGGGATGGGTGGGTCGCTACGACCCTGATATCAGACACCCAAGCCCACTGATGGCGGGAAGGGTTTTAAACGGGATAGAATGAGCTTCTGGCCGTATGGAATACGCCGGATGTTTTAGGGCAAATTTAGGGCAAATCAGAGTCCTTTGTGGGCCTTCCTCGTCCTGAGCGAACCCCGTAACTCCAATGAAATCAGGGCTGTAGCGGACTGGGCACTGCTCCAGTAGGGTTCAAATCCCTATCTCTCCGCCATACAAATGAAAGCCCCAGAAGTTTTGCTTCTGGGGCTTTTTTGCGTGCACGGGATAACTGGCTGGCCACTATCGCTCGG
>Ga0247730_1000828_pt1 | contig 19469 bp, 21 predicted proteins | sample UWRJL073202C2_FD_180959 | JGI IMG/M metagenome (GOLD analysis project Ga0247730, IMG submission 180959) | Plant litter microbial communities from Arlington Agricultural Research Station in Wisconsin, United States - UWRJ-L073-202C-2 | ecosystem: Environmental > Terrestrial > Plant litter >... | reverse complement strand
AAACCGGGCTGTTCAGCCTGTCGACCAAAAGCGAGAGCCGAATGATTCGAACGCAACAATTGCAGCACTATTTGTCGAGCGCCCTGGTCGCGCTGTGTCTGCTTACCGCACAATTTGCCCTTGCCGCCGATTCAACTCGCTCTGCACAACACGCCGCCATTGCCAGCCCACACCCTGAAGCCACCGCCGCTGGTCGGGAAATCATGGTTGCCGGTGGCAATGCCTTCGACGCGGCTGTAGCCGTCAGCGCGGCATTGGCGGTGGTTGAACCCTACGGGTCAGGCTTGGGCGGCGGCGGTTTTTTCCTGCTGCGCCAGAGTGGCGAACAGCCTCGCTATATCTTTCTCGATGCACGGGAAAAGGCGCCACTGAAGGCCACCTACGATCTGTATCGCCGTGACGGCAAAGTGCAGCCCTCTTTGTCGCTCAATGGCCCGCTGGCCGCAGCGATACCCGGTTTGCCCGCAGCATTGGTTGAACTGGCCGAGCGTTACGGCAAGCTGCCGCTGAGCATTTCCATGGCGCCCGCCGTTCGCCTGGCCTACAAAGGCTTCGCCGTCGACTCGATCTATCGCCAGCGCGCCACCGCACGTCTGTCTGCCCTGCGCGACGATCCGGAAAGCGCGCGCCTTTTCCTTCGTCGCGGTGAAGTGCCAGCCCTGGGTGAAATCATCAAGCAACCGGAGCTGGGCGCGACGCTGAACCGCCTGGCCGATCGTGGTCGCGAAGGCTTCTATAACGGATTGACCGCGCAATCGCTGATCAACGGCGTGCGCGCGGCAGGCGGGATCTGGTGCCTGGACGACATGGACCGCTACCGGGTTGCGACTCGCGAACCGCTGCGCTTCAAGCTGGACGATAAGCGCGAGCTGATCAGCGCCCCGCCACCTTCGGCGGGCGGCATTGCCCTGGCCCAGAGCTTGACGATGCTCGGCCAATTGCCGTGGCGCGACGCCGACAAAGTGCAGCGTGCCCATTACGTGGTGGAAGTGCTGCGCCGCGCTTATCGTGATCGGGGCTTGCTCGGCGATCCGGATTTTGTCGCCAATCCCATCAGCCATTTGCTGGACCGCGAGTACCTGACGCAACTGGCCAGCGGCATCTCCCCGCGCGATGCCACGTCCAGCAGCAGCCTGCCGCCGTCGCCGCAGTGGCGAGAGGGCGAGCACACGACGCACTTTGCGACGCTGGACCGCGAGGGCAACGCGGTGGCGGCCACGCTGTCGGTGAACCTGCCGTTTGGTGCGGCCTTTACGGCGCCGGGCACCGGCGTGGTATTAAACGATGAGATGGACGATTTTGCCGCCGACCCGCAAGGCATCAATGCTTATGGTCTGGCGGGAAGCCAGGCCAACTCCATTGCCGCAGGCAAGCGGCCGCTGTCGAGCATGAGCCCGAGCTTTATTGAAAGTCCGACTGAGTTCACCGCTTTCGGCACCCCTGGCGGCAGCCGCATCCCGAGCATGGTGTTGCTGTCGATGCTGCAATATCTGGACGGCCAACCCATCGCGACCTGGCCCGCCGTGCCGCGTTATCACCATCAGTATCTGCCCGACGTCATCGAACACGAACCGGGCGCGTTCAGCACCGGGGAAATGATTGATCTGCAGGCGCGCGGCTACACGCTCAAGGACATCAAGCATGTCTACGGCAATCAACAGGTGGTGTTCTGGCACAAGGACAGCGGCAAGGTCGAAGCCGCGAGTGATCCTCGCGGTCTGGGGGTCTCGCAGCAGTTCGATCCGAAGGTCTGGGAAGTTTCGCCCTGATTTACCGGTTATTCGCGCTTGTTGTAGCCGTCGCCGGTGCAGCCCAGGCAGCGCACGAACGCGGCTTTGCCTGGATCGACGACCAATGCTTTGCCCGTATCGCCAATACCGCCGCCCATTGCCGTGAACGGCAGCGCGACCACAAATAACCCGGCGCCCACGACGGTCGCGACGATCAACAAGGGCCGGGCGATCAGCAGATCGCCGATCATGGCGAAGGCCGGGGGATTCTGGATGCTGTAGACCGGATCGCCGCTGCCCTGAGCGGGCGGCTGCGCCAACGCCGGCATCGCCTGCAATCCGAAGAGCAGCGTCAGCGTGGCGGCAAGAATACGAAACGGCTTCATGGCATGGTCCTTCAGGCGCAACGGATGGGGATGCTGTTCACTATAAACAGCGATGGGGCTTAAGCAAGGGCCGCACGTGTTGATTTGAAATGGATACCGTAGGACCGGCTTTAGCCGGGAGGAGGCCCGCACAGCTGGCGTATTTGCGTCTTCAGGCCCTTCGCTCTCCCGGCTAAAGCCGGTCCTACAGATCCCGTGTAGGCGGTTCAGGTACTCAGATCATCTCTGGCACTTCGGACAATACACACTCGCCCGCTGCCCCAGCTTGATCTCCCGCAGGGTTGTGCCGCAGACCTTGCACGGCTGGTCGCCGCGACCATACGCGAACAGTTCCTGCTGGAAGTAACCCGGCTTGCCGTCGCCGCCAGTGAAGTCGCGCAATGTCGTGCCGCCGCGCTCGATGGCATGGGCCAGGATGCGTTTGATTTCCAGGGCGAGCACCAGATAGCGCGCCCTGGAAATGCTCTTGGCCTCCCGGCGCGGATCGATACCCGCAGCGAACAACGCTTCCGTCGCGTAAATATTGCCGACGCCCACGACTACGGCGTTGTCCATGATGAACGGCTTCACGGCGATGGACTTGCCACGAGAGCGATCAAACAGGCGCTGGCCGTCAAACAGATCGGTCAGCGGTTCCGGCCCAAGCCGTATCAACAGTTCGTGGTTGAGCGGATCAAGGCTCCAGAGCATCGCCCCGAAACGGCGCGGATCGGTGTAGCGCAGGGCCAGCCCGGATTCCAGCTCGATATCGACGTGCTCATGCTTGAGCGCGGGCAAGCCGACCTCAACCAGACGCAAATTGCCCGACATGCCCAAATGGCTGATCAAGGTGCCGACTTCGGCCTGAATCAGCAGGTATTTGGCGCGGCGCTCGACCAGCACGATTTTCTGACCCGACAGGCGCACGTCGAGGTCTTCCGGGATCGGCCAGCGCAGGCGTCGGTCACGAACGATGACGCGGCTGACCCGCTGACCTTCCAGATGAGGCGCAATGCCTCGGCGGGTGGTTTCGACTTCAGGTAATTCAGGCATGGGCAACTCGGTGGAGCGCGGGTGAAAGGCCGTCAGCGCAACGTCAGTGTGCGGCCAGTTCGCGAATGCTTTCTTTGAGGTTTTCGAAATCGTAATCGGACAGGCCGACGTAATCCAGAATCAGATGCCCAATCGCATTCCATTCGTGATCTTCGCTCTGATTGCCCAGCACCCGATGGGACGCGCAAATGTGCTCGGCCATCTTCAATACCGCCAGCAGGTTCTTCAACGGCGCATTACGCCCGGAATCGTCCTCGAAAATCGCCAGCGCGTTGTGATGGTTGGCAATCGCGTTGCTGACATGCTCCGGCAAACGCCAGGACTTGGCGGTGAAATAACCCACCACGGCATGGTTGGTATTCAACGCCTCGTTTTCAGTGTCCACCACGCGCATGGTCGGGCTGGCGTTGGCATAGCCTTGCTCAAGCACATCCATATAGTTGGGGAAACGCTTGAGCATCAACGGAATACCGCAATCGTGAAACAGGCCCAGCGCGTAGGCTTCGTCCACGGTTTGCGAGCCGATGCGCTTGGCCAGCGTCATGCTGGTATTGGCCACATCCTGCGCCGAATCCCAGAAGCGGTTCAGGGTCACGATGGTTTCGTCAGTCATCTCACCCCTGATCGACAGGGCGTTGATCAGATTGATGACGGTGCGGCTGCCCAGCAGATTCACGGCGCGCTGGATGGAAGCAATCTTGACGGTCAGCCCGTAATGCGGCGAATTGACGATTTTCAGGAGCGCCCCGGACAAACCGGGATCCTGGGAGATCAGGCGGGAGATCACGCCCAGATCCGGGTCCGGCATGTACTGTTCCATTTGCAAATCCACCATGATTTGCGGCTGCGGCGGCACGCTGATGCCTTGCAAGGCCTGCTGGATTTGCTCGGGGGTTAGCTCTTGGGACATAGGTACACACTCGGGGGCAGAGCTGGATTCTACCCCCTGGGTCGCCAATGCCATAACCACTGATTCATAAGCGTTACAGATTGGAAGCGTCAAGAATGCACACGCGCGCGGGCACTCCCCGGCCAACGCATTCAATTCAATGACTAAATGCGTCTGAATTTCGCGCCGCGTGAAAGAAATTTCATGAGTTACAAAACGTGAGCGTCGAAGGCCGAATTACCGCTAGCCGGTTAATTACCGTGATCCGGGCCCCAGAACGGCCTGACGCGCTATAATCCCGCTCTTTTTTCCGGAGCGACGTCATGTCCCTGCCTAGCTTGCGCCTCAAAGCCAACGCCGACCGTCGCCTGCGCGCCGGTCACCTGTGGGTCTACAGCAACGAAATCGACGTAGCCGCGACCCCGCTGCACGGCTTTGCCGCAGGCGATCAAGCTCTGCTGGAAGCCGCTGGCGGCAAACCGCTGGGCATCGTGGCCATGAGCCCCAACAACCTGATCTGCGCACGTCTGGTTTCCCGCGACATCAAGTTGCCGTTGGACAAATCGCTGCTGGTGCATCGCATCAACGTCGCGTTGTCGCTGCGTGACCGGCTGTTCGACAAGCCGTTCTATCGCCTGGTTTTCGGTGACTCGGACCTGCTGCCGGGTCTGGTGGTCGATCGTTTCGGCGACATCCTCGTGGTCCAGCTGGCTTCGGCCACCATGGAAAACCTCAAGGACGACGTCATTGCTGCGCTGGTGCAAGTGCTCAAGCCAAGCGGCATCCTGTTCAAGAATGACTCGGCCGCCCGCGACGCCGAAGGCCTGAATCGTTATGTCGAGACGGTATTTGGCCTGGTGCCGGAATGGGTCGCGCTGGAAGAGAACGGCGTGAAATTCGAAGCGCCGGTCATGGCCGGACAGAAAACCGGCTGGTTCTACGACCACCGCATGAACCGCGCGCGCATCGCCCCGTACGTCAAAGGCAAACGCGTTCTGGACTTGTACAGCTACATCGGCGGCTGGGGCATTCAGGCGGCCGCATTCGGCGCGACCGACGTGACTTGTGTGGACGCATCGTCGTTCGCCCTGGACGGCGTGGAACGTAACGCCGCGTTGAACGGTTTCGCGGAAAAAATGACCTGCATCGAAGGCGATGTGTTTGAAGCGCTGAAAGAGCTGAAGGCCGGCGAAGAACGTTTCGACGTGATCATCACTGACCCTCCGGCGTTCATTAAACGCAAGAAAGACATGAAGAACGGCGAAGGCGCTTATCGCCGCCTGAACGAGCAAGCCATGCGTTTGCTCAGCAAGGACGGCATCCTGATCAGCGCTTCGTGCTCGATGCACCTGCCGGAAGATGACCTGCAAAACATCCTGCTGACCAGCGCCCGCCATCTGGATCGCAACATCCAGCTGCTGGAACGCGGCAGCCAGGGCCCGGATCACCCGGTCCACCCGGCCATCGCCGAAACACGCTACATCAAGAGCATTACGTGCCGCTTGCTGCCTAATAGCTGATTCGGTAAATAAACCCGGCCCGCTGCAATGGCGGGCCGGGATATTCGTTGGGATTCATTTCCTCCTACCGCAAGTCCGAATTCCTACACGCCTCGTATCCAGTAATGAACCTGAAACCATTCTCATGGTCTGTGACTTGGGGATAAAACGGATGGCGTGTCGGACGTAGAACCCAAACGGGCCGTGTTTTCGTCAGCCCGTCGCCAAACTCCGCAGTAGTAGCAGCGATATGCATGGCAATCGTTGCCCCATCTTTACCGGCCCGTGCATCGGCGCCTTTATCTTTTCCTTTCATCGAAGATAACAATGTCTATGTCTCGTCACCTTGCTGCGCTCCTCTCCCGAATTCCACAACTGCTGACTCAGCCACGCCGCGCCATTGGTGCCAGCGTGCTGGGCGGCTTGCTTGCCATCAGCGCTACAGCCCACGCCGCAGAAACCAAACCCAATGAACGCTGGGTCAGCGACAGCCTCAACACCTTTGTGCGCAGCGGCCCAACCGATGGCTACCGGATTGTCGGCACCCTGAAATCCGGACAGAAAGTCGAATTGCTCAACACGCAAGGCGACTACAGCCAGGTTCGCAGCGAAGGCGGCGGCAGTGTATGGATTCCAAGCAGCGACTTGCAGAGCATGCCTAGCCCAAGTGAGCGCTTGCCGGAACTGTCCCAGCAAGTCGCGGATTTGACCGGCCAATTGAAGAACATCGACGACAGCTGGAAAACCCGCGTGCAAGGCATGCAGGAGACACTCGACACTCGCAAGAAACTGATCGACGAACTCGAAGCCCGCACCAAGGACCTCAACGCGCAACTGGTCGATAGCCAGTCGGAACTGCGCAGCACCCAAGCCAAGCTGGGCGACGAAAACAAACAGGTGCTGATGCGCTATATGGTTTACGGCGGCAGCATCGCCGGCGCCGGATTACTGGTCGGTCTCATCATTCCCGCGCTAACCCGTGGCCGCAAGAAGAATGATGGGTGGGTTTGATCGATTCGCGATCTGTGGATTAAGCCTCGGCCTGTAGGAGCGAGGCTTGCCTGCGAAGAGGCCGGTACATCCCTGAAGCTGTAGACCCGAGATGACGGCTTCGGGGACAAGTCCCCTCCTACCGAGGCGATGTTACTGGTCGTACTCGCCCGCCGCTTCCGGCTGATATTCCACTGCCAGCAACGTGAGCTTCAGGGTTTTGTTGCCCGGCGCGGGCCAGTCGATGTGCTGGCCGACTTGCAGGCCCAGCAAAGCGGTGCCCATCGGGGCGAGCACGGAAACAGTGCCCTCGGCGCCGGCGTCCTTCGGGTAGACCAGTTTCAGATGGTAATCCTTGCCACTGACTTCTTCGCGGCAGTGCACGCGCGAATTCATGGTCACGACACCGGGAGGTACTTTATGGTGGTCAACCACTTCGTCGGCGCGATCCAGTTCGGCTTGCAGCGCTTCGACGCCGGGCGTGTCTTCGTCCAGGCTAGCGATCAATTGCTCAAGGCGCTGCACGTCGAGTTTGGTGAGAATAATGGAAGGTGAAGTGCTCATGGAGGCAGACTCCTTATTTCTGCGCGACATAAAACAAAACCCCACCGAATTCGGCGGGGTTTCAGGACGAGCTTCGATGAATGAAGCATGTCTGGACACTAACACAGACGGACAAATACACAACCTGACGGGCGGGTCAGACCGGTCTTAGCCTTCGGCGGTTTGATTTGCGTCAGACAATGCCCGACGCGCCTGGGCGCCAGCGCAAATTTGCCGACGACGTTCATCGTCGGCAGAGCGCCATTCGCGGATGTCTTCGACGTGGCGAAAACAACCCAGGCAGACTTTCTGCTCGTCCAGGCGGCACAGGCTGATGCACGGCGAAGCCACAGCCGGGCTGATGTTGCTGAACAAGGGTTTCGGCGCACGCACCGGCGCGGTTGTAGCCGTATCAGTCACAATCAGATCTCGTCGAAGTCGAGCTCGACGCTCGCCTGCTCAAGGGTGATGCGCCCCAGCATTTCGCTCAACAGCTCGTCGCTGGAGTCACAAACCCAACGCTCCCCTTCTTCGTCGTAGTCGAAGTGGAAACCGCCAGAACGCGCAGCCAGCCACAGCTGACGCAACGGTTCCTGACGACTGAAAATCAGTTGGCTGCCGTTTTCGAACTTGACAGTCAGCACGCCAGCGGAGTTTTCCAGATCAACGTCCAGACCACTCTCGTCGAAAATATCTTCCAGCGATTGCTGGGTGGCATCGACCAGATCGTGAAAACGGGCTTCGGTCAAACTCATTACGTGAACCTCGAAAAGTGTCTACTGACGGCGCAGCGACGCAAGATACGGTCGCTTAAACGTAAATGCAAAGCTTACCCGCTCAACGAGCATGGTAGACGCCAATATTCCGCTCGCCAGGCCCAAACATGGCCCAACCGCGTCAAACCCCCGCCGGACGGGAAGCCGGCCACGTAGGCAAGGCGCTGGGTGGCCGGTATACTCGGGCGCAATTAATGCTTTTACAAAGGATTTCGCCATGAAGCGCCTGATCTCTTCGCTTGCTGCGCTTGTCGCGGTCGCCTGTCTTGTTGCCGCCTGTGGTCAAAAAGGCCCGCTTTATCTGCCTGACGACACCAAATCTCCAGACGAACAAGCCAAGTCGCAATCGCATAAGCATCTTTAAGGGAATTACATGGACGCCTTCAACTACCGCGACGGTGAGCTGTTCGCGGAGGGAGTAGCGTTGTCTGCCATTGCCGAGCGTTTCGGCACGCCGACCTACGTCTATTCCCGTGCGCATATAGAAGCGCAATATCGCGCCTTTGCCGACGCGCTGAGCGGCATGCCGCACCTGGTGTGTTTCGCCGTTAAAGCCAACTCCAACCTGGGTGTGCTCAATGTCCTGGCGCGTATGGGCGCCGGTTTCGACATTGTGTCCCGTGGCGAGCTGGAACGTGTGCTGGCCGCTGGCGGCCAGGCCGACAAAATCGTGTTTTCCGGCGTCGGCAAGACCCGCGATGACATGCGGCGCGCCCTGGAAGTCGGCGTGCATTGCTTCAATGTCGAGTCCACTGACGAGCTGGAGCGTCTGCAAATCGTAGCCGCTGAACTGAATGTTCGCGCGCCGATTTCCCTGCGGGTCAATCCGGACGTCGATGCGGGCACGCATCCGTACATTTCCACCGGTCTGAAAGAGAACAAGTTCGGCATCGCCATCGCGGACGCCGAAGACGTGTACATCCGCGCCGCACAGCTGCCGAATCTGGAAGTGGTCGGCGTCGATTGCCATATCGGTTCGCAACTGACCACGCTGGAGCCTTTCATCGATGCGCTGGATCGCCTGCTCGCGCTGGTTGATCGCCTCGGTGATTGCGGCATCCATTTGCGTCATATCGATCTGGGTGGCGGGCTCGGCGTGCGTTATCGCGACGAAGAGCCGCCGCTGGCGGCGGACTACATCAAGGCTGTGCGCGAACGCCTGGACGGTCGTGACCTGGCACTGGTCTTCGAACCCGGTCGTTTCATCGTCGCCAACGCGGGCGTGCTGCTGACCCAGGTCGAGTACCTCAAGCACACCGAGCACAAGGATTTCGCCATCGTCGACGCGGCGATGAACGACCTGATCCGCCCGGCGCTGTATCAGGCCTGGATGGACGTCACGGCGGTTCGCCCCCGCGATACTGCGCCGCGCACTTACGACATTGTCGGCCCGATCTGCGAAACCGGTGATTTCCTGGCCAAAGGCCGCGAGCTGGCACTGGCTGAAGGCGATCTGCTTGCCGTGCATTCGGCAGGCGCTTACGGTTTTGTGATGAGCTCGAACTACAACACCCGTGGCCGCACCGCTGAAGTGCTGGTCGATGGCGCGCAAGCTTTCGAAGTACGCCGTCGGGAAACCGTGGCCGAGCTGTTTGCCGGCGAAAGCCTGCTGCCGGAGTAACCCATGCTGCTGCGTTTTACCAAGATGCACGGCCTGGGCAACGACTTCATGGTTCTGGACCTTGTGAGTCAGCACGCGCATATTTTGCCCAAGCACGCCAAGCAATGGGGCGACCGGCATACCGGCGTGGGCTTCGATCAGCTGTTGCTGGTGGAAACCCCGACCAATCCGGATGTGGATTTCCGTTACCGGATCTTCAACTCCGATGGTTCCGAGGTCGAGCAGTGCGGCAACGGTGCGCGCTGCTTCGCCCGTTTCGTGCTGGATAAACGCCTGACCGCCAAACGGCAGATCAAGGTCGAGACCAAAAGCGGGATTATCGAACTGGACATCCGCAACGATGGCCAGATCAGCGTCGACATGGGCCCGCCGCGCCTGATCCCGGAAGAAATTCCGTTTCAGGCCGTGGAACAGGCCTTGAGCTACAGCCTCGATGTGGACGGTCAAACCGTCGAGCTGGCTGCGGTGTCGATGGGCAATCCCCACGCGGTGCTGCGCGTCAATGACATCAACAATGCCCCGGTGCACACACTTGGGCCGAAAATCGAGCATCACCCGCGCTTTCCGGCGCGAGTGAACGTCGGCTTTCTGTACGTTGTGGATCGTCAGCGCGCACAGTTGCGGGTCTGGGAACGTGGTGCCGGGGAAACCCAGGCATGTGGCACCGGTGCCTGCGCCGCAGCCGTTGCAGCCATCAGCCAGGGCTGGATGGATTCGCCGCTATTGATCGACCTGCCGGGTGGCCGCTTGTCCATCGAATGGGCCGGCCCAGGTCATCCGGTCATGATGACCGGCCCCGCTGTTCGGGTTTATGAAGGCCAAGTTCGTCTATAAGTGAGCAAATGCGATGACCGACAAGCCTCAGACTTCAACCGACACGCCCAGCGAATCGCCTGCCGATAACGCTGCGCCAAACACTGAAGCAGAGGCGATCATCGCTTTCCTGCTCGACCATCCAGATTTCTTCGCCGAGCACGACGAACTGCTAGTGTCGATGCGTATCCCGCATCAGCGCGGCGATACCGTGTCGCTGGTGGAGCGCCAGCTCAAGCTGCTGCGCGAGCGCAATATAGAGATGCGCCATCGCCTGTCGCAGCTGATGGATGTTGCCCGCGACAACGACCGGCTGTTCGACAAGACCCGCCGCCTGAACCTCGCCTTGATGGACGCCACCAGCCTCGAAGAAATCGTGATTGCCGTGGAAGACAGCCTGCGCCAGGAATTCCAGGTGCCCTTCGTCAGCCTGATCCTGTTCAGCGACAACGCCATGCCGGTCGGCCGCTGGGTCACCACGGCCGAGGCGCAGAAAGCCATCGGCGGCCTGATCGGCGAGAAAACCGTGTGCGGCGCGTTGCGCGAACACGAGCTGGCGTTTCTGTTCGGCGCTGAACAGAGCAAGGAAGTCGGCTCAACCGCCATCGTCACCTTGAATCATCTGGGCCTGCATGGCGTGCTGGCCATCGGCAGCCGCGATCCGCAGCATTACAAAAGCTCGGTCGGCACCCTGTTCCTCAACTACATCGCCGACGTGCTGGGACGTTTGCTGCCGCGCTTCACCAACGCGCTGCGCTCGGTCCGCTGATGGAACGACAGCTGGACGCTTACTGCACTCACCTGCGCAGTGAGCGCCAAGTGTCGCCTCATACCCTCGAAGCCTATCGGCGGGACCTGAACAAAGTCCTCGCCTTCTGCGCCAAAGAAAAAATCGCCAGCTGGGCGGCGCTGGACATCCAGCACTTGCGCAGCCTGATCGCCCGGCAGCATCAGCAAGGCCAATCGTCGCGCAGTCTTTCCCGGCTGTTGTCTGCGGTGCGCGGGCTTTACCACTATCTCAATCGCGAAGGCATCTGTGAGCACGACCCGGCCAATGGCCTGTCGCCGCCCAAAGGTGAACGCCGCCTGCCCAAGACGCTGGACACCGACCGCGCCCTGCAATTGCTCGATGGCGCAATTGAAGACGACTTCCTCGCCCACCGCGATCAGGCGATTCTGGAGCTGTTCTATTCTTCGGGCCTGCGCTTGTCAGAGCTGACCGGCTTGAACATGGAGCAGCTGGACCTCAGCGAAGGCCTGGTGCAGGTGCTCGGCAAAGGCAGCAAGACCCGCGTCCTGCCGGTGGGCAGAAAGGCTCGCGAGGCGCTGCACGCCTGGATTGCCCTGCGCGCCCTGGCCAATCCCGAGGACGACGCCGTCTTCATCAGCCAGCAAGGCCGCCGTCTGGGGCCGCGAGCGATTCAGAAGCGGGTCAAGCTGGTGGGTGAGCGCGAACTGGGGCAGAACCTGCACCCGCACATGCTACGGCACTCCTTTGCCAGTCATCTGCTGGAGTCATCTCAGGATCTGCGCGCCGTGCAAGAACTGCTCGGCCACGCCGACATCAAAACCACGCAGATCTATACGCACCTGGATTTCCAGCATCTGGCGACGGTGTACGACAGCGCCCATCCACGGGCCAAACGCAAAGGTTCTGACCATGATTAAGCTGATCACCTTCGATCTCGACGACACGCTGTGGGACACCGCCCCGGCCATCGTCGGCGCCGAGGCCACGCTGCGCGACTGGCTGGCCGCCAATGCACCAAAACTGGGCCCGGTACCCGTCGAGCATTTGTGGGCGATTCGCACCCGCCTGCTGGAAGCCGATCCAACGCTCAAGCACCGCATCAGCGCCTTACGGCGTCGGGTGTTGTTTCAGGCGCTGGAGGATGCGGGCTACGCCCACGACGTGGCGCAGGATCTGGCTGACCAGAGCTTCGAGGTATTCCTGCATGGTCGGCATCAGGTGCAGATATTCCCTGAGGTGCAGCCAATGCTGGAGATTCTCGCCAAGACGTTCACCCTGGGCGTGATCACCAATGGCAACGCCGATGTACGCCGACTGGGACTGGCGGATTATTTCGCCTTTGCGCTGTGTGCCGAGGATCTGGGCATCGGCAAGCCTGATCCTGCGCCGTTTCTGGAAGCGCTCAAACGCGGCAATGCTGATCCGGCGCATGCCGTGCATATCGGCGATCACCCTGGCGACGACATTGCAGGCGCCCAGCAAGCCGGCATGCGCGCCGTCTGGTACAACCCGCAGGGCAAACCCTGGGAAGCCGAACGTTCCCCGGATGCCGAAATCAGCAGCCTGACGCAGTTGCCGGATGTGTTGCGGCGCTGGGCGTGATTCTGTAGGCGCGAGGCTTGCCCGCGAATCGGACGCCTCGGTAACGCAGGTACACCGCGTTATCGTTCTTCGCGGGCAAGCCTCGCTCCAACGGGACAAGACGCAAAAAAAAGCCCGCAGCGACAGCGGGCTTTTCTCAATGCGGCATCCGGATCCCTTAAATAGGGCGGCTACCGTATTTGTTGTCAGGCTTCTTGGGAGGATCGGCGACCACGTTGGCTTCCACTTCCTGAACCTTGCCGCCCCGGGCGAGGAACTCTTCCATTGCGCGAGCCAGAGCATCACGCTCTTTGTTTTTGGCTTCTACGCTAGGCAGTTCGTCAACCGAGACTGCAGCCTTGGCTTTTCCCTTGGCTGGAGTGACGGATGCTTCGGCGCTGTCATCAACTTCAACGCCATCGTCTTCGGCAGCAGCTGCAAGCTCCTCACCGTCCTCTTCACCTTCCAGATCATCAACCAGATCGTCGTTGTCGTCGTCGCTCATGTTCTACCTCATGACTTGCGAAAGCAGATTAGTTATAGCCCAGCTGCGGCCGTTTTCGAATGCGGCTGGAAAAAATTCAACACTGCGCTGAAAATCAGCGATCACGCCTTCTCACCCTGCAAGGTGGCGAGGACGTTGCGAGCACCGCCAACATCGCGATGCTCACCTAGATAAACACCTTGCCAGGTGCCCAGCGCCAATCGCCCTGCCGTCACCGGCAACGTCAATTGGCAGCCCAGCAAACTGGCCTTGAAGTGCGCCGGCAGATCGTCAGGTCCTTCGTCGTCATGTTCAAAGCCGTCCACGCCCTGAGGTGCCAGACGGTTGAAATAACGCTCGAAGTCACGACGCACGGCCGGGTCGGCATTCTCGTTGATGGTCAACGAGGCCGAGGTATGCTGCAGCCACAAATGCAACAGTCCCACTCGACAACCGCGCAGCTCGGGCAAGCCTGCCAGTATCTCGTCGGTCACCAGATGGAATCCACGAGGCCTGGCCCGCAGGGTAATCCTGGTCTGTTGCCACATACAGTTCTCCGCACGTTCGGCGCGCATTCTAACGCGCTGGTAGAAAAAGCAAAGCGCGCAATAAACCGGCCTTTCTGTAAGACATTCGCGATGCCCTCTATCGACAAACGCCAGACAAAAAAATGCCCGGCAAACCGGGCATTTTTTTTGCGCTGACTTACAAGTTGTAGCCACGCTCGTTGTGTTGCGCAAGGTCGAGGCCGACCGCTTCTTCTTCCTCGGTGATGCGCAGACCCATGACCGCGTCCAGCACCTTGAGGATGATGAAGGTCACGATCGCGGTGTAGATGATCGTGAAGCCGACGCCTTTGCACTGGATCCAGACTTGTGCCGCGATGTCAGTCACGGTGCCGAAGCCGCCCAGAGCAGGGGCTGCGAACACACCGGTGAGGATCGCGCCGACGATACCGCCGATACCGTGCACGCCGAAGGCATCCAGGGAGTCGTCGTAGCCGAGTTTGCGCTTGAGGCTGGTGGCGCAGAAGAAGCAGATCACGCCTGCAGCCAGACCGATGATCAGAGCGCCCATCGGGCCAACAGTACCTGCGGCAGGAGTAACGGCAACCAGACCGGCAACCACACCCGAAGCGATGCCCAGGGCACTTGGCTTACCGTGGGTCAGCCACTCGGCGAACATCCAGCCCAGAGCAGCGGCAGCGGTAGCGATCTGGGTAACCAGCATCGCCATACCGGCAGTGCCGTTGGCCGCAGCAGCGGAGCCGGCGTTGAAGCCGAACCAGCCAACCCAGAGCATTGCCGCGCCGACCAGGGTGTAACCCAGGTTGTGCGGAGCCATCGGAGTAGTCGGGAAACCTTTACGTTTGCCCAGCACCAGACAGGCAACCAGACCAGCCACACCCGCGTTGATGTGAACCACGGTGCCGCCTGCGAAGTCCAGAACGCCCCAGTCCCACAACAGACCACCGACGCCGCCCCAGACCATGTGCGCGATTGGCGCATAGACCAGAGTGAACCAGATGCCCATGAAGATCAGCATCGCGGAGAACTTCATGCGTTCTGCGAAGGCGCCGACGATCAGCGCTGGAGTAATGATGGCGAAGGTCATCTGAAAGGTGACGAACACCGCTTCAGGGAACAACGCAGCCGGGCCAGTGATGCTGGCTGGCGTGATGCCAGCGAGGAACGCTTTACCCATGCCACCGAAGAAGGAGTTGAAGTTGACGACGCCGGCTTCCATACCCGTGGTATCGAACGCAATGCTGTAGCCGTAAACGACCCACAGGATGCTGATCAAACCAGTGATAGCGAAACACTGCATCATCACGGAAAGAATGTTTTTCGACCGAACCATGCCGCCGTAGAACAGCGCGAGGCCGGGAATAGTCATGAACAGCACCAAGGCTGTCGAAGTCAGCATCCAGGCGGTATCGCCTGAGTTGAGGACTGGAGCTGCCACTTCGTCCGCCGCCATGGCAAGGCCAGGGGTTACGAGGGACAACAGGGCTCCTAGCCCTGCGAATTGACGCAGAGTCATATTGTTTTCTCCTGGGGCGTTGGGGTTGGCGGCTTAGATTGCGTCGGTATCGGTTTCGCCGGTACGGATGCGAATAGCCTGTTCCAGATTGACCACGAAGATCTTGCCGTCACCAATCTTGCCGGTGTTGGCCGCTTTGGTTATCGCCTCGATAACCCGATCCAGATCCTTGTCATCAATAGCTACATCGATCTTCACCTTGGGAAGGAAGTCGACTACGTATTCCGCACCGCGATACAGCTCGGTGTGGCCTTTCTGACGTCCGAAGCCTTTGACTTCAGTGACGGTGATGCCCTGCACGCCGATTTCAGACAGCGACTCGCGCACGTCGTCCAGCTTGAACGGCTTAATGATTGCAGTGACTAGCTTCATGAAACTTTCTCCCGAATTGGTGGACTTGCCCCAGGAAAACAAACCCGACTCAAGTCTAAGCGCAGTGCCTGGCTTTGTAACGCGCCGGTCGCCTTAAATAGAGGCCCGACCGACCCCAGAAACCGCTTATGACGAAACACATCCCCGCTCCGCCTGCCGCACTGCCTTCGTCACAGCGACTGCCTCAGTGCATGGGTCATAAGCGTCTAAGCAGAAAGCTTGCCATCTCGTGATTTTTCATTGAATACAGGCCCTTGACCCACAATCGCCCAGCCCCGGCCCCTTCCAGACGAGCGGAACGCACAACTACAGTGCGCGCGTGCACGCCCCGATGCGCGATAACCGTGCATCCCCCGACCTGGATTGACTATAGACGCTGCGTGCTACACTGCCGCCCATCTGATTCCGGAACCTGACCATGCTCGCGCCCAAAGCTTTCCTCGATGCCCTGAGCGGCCACGCCTCGCGCTTGTTCAACGGCGAGACGCCCATCCCGCGCAATGAATTTGAAACCCAGTTCAAAGCCCTGCTGCAAAGCGGCTTCAGCAAACTGGATCTGGTCAGTCGTGAGGAGTTCGACAGCCAGATGGCCGTCCTCGCCCGCACCCGGGCACGCCTGGAAGCGCTGGAAGCCAAGGTTGCGCAGATGGAAGCGAACGCTTCGCCAAAGAACGACGTTTGATATCGCGCTGTCGCACAGCTACATAGGATTCGTAGGACCGGCTTCAGCCGGGAGGGCGAAAGTCCTGACGACACTGCTGCTGCGAATGGACTGGCCACCTCCCGGCTGAAGCCAGTCCTACGGAACGTATTCCAATTCAAATGCTTGTCAGGGTGCGGCGCGTTTGATTAGGCAGGCACCAACAACTGCTCCAGCTTGCGCGTATAAGGCGCGAGGTCACCGATGGTGCGCGCGACCCATTGCGGGTCGTAATAGGTGTCCAGATAACGCTCGCCGCTGTCGCACATCAGCGTCACGACCGAGCCTTTCAAGCCTTGCTCCTGCATCTGCAGCGCCACCGTCAACGCGCCCCATACATTGGTGCCGGTCGAGCCGCCGGGCTTTTTGCCGAGCAGGCGTTCGAGCCAGGCCAGCGTCGCAATGCTCGCAGCGTCGGGCACCTGCAACATGTCGTCGATCACCCCCGGCAAAAACGAAGCCTCGACCTTGGGTCGGCCAATACCTTCAATGCGGCTGCCATGCTGACTGGTCACGCGGGTATTACCCGTTCGGAAGCTCTCGTAGAACACTGAGTTCTCCGGGTCCACCACGATCAAACGCGTGTCATGCCCCTTGTAGCGGATGAAACGGCCAATTGTCGCCGAGGTGCCGCCGGTTCCGGCGCTCATCACGATTGCGGCCGGCACCGGATGCTCTTCGCCGCTCAATTGCTCGAAGATGCTGTCGGCAATATTGTTATTGCCGCGCCAGTCGGTGGCGCGCTCCGCGTAGGTGAACTGGTCCATGTAGTGACCATCGCCCGCGCTGGCCAGGCGTTCGGCCTCGGCATACACATCGCAGGCGCGCTCGACGAAATGACAGCGGCCACCCAGCAACTCCACCTGCTCGATTTTCTTGCTCGCCGTATGGCGCGGCATCACGGCGGTAAAGCTCAATCCCAGCAGCTTGGCGAAATAAGCTTCGGACACCGCCGTGCTGCCCGAAGACGCCTCGACCACATGCGTGCCTTCGCGGACCTTGCCGCTGCAAATGGCGTGCAGGAACAGCGAACGCGCCAGCCGGTGCTTCAAACTGCCGCTCGGGTGCGTGCTCTCATCCTTGATGTAGATATCCACGTCTTTGAGTGCCGGAATATCCAGTTTGAGCATGTGCGTATCGGCCGACCGCTGTTGATCGCAGGAAATCTTTTTCATGGCCGTACGGATCCAGTCACTCATTGCTGCCATGCCTCTGCTCAAATGCGGGTTAATGAGCAAATTTTACTGATATGTCGCGAAAAGAATTTCCCTTCGTCCTACCGCAGTGGCTAATCTGTAGAAAATATTTCTCCAAATCATCGGTAGCGAAGAATGGATAGTTTTGACCGGCACATCCTGAGCCTGCTCCAGCGCGACGCATCCATGCCGCTCAAGGATCTGGCCGAAGCGGTCAACCTCTCGACCACCCCATGCTGGAAGCGGGTGAAGAAGCTCGAAGAGGCGGGCTTCATCAAAGCCAAAGTGGTGCTGCTGGACGCCGAAAAGCTCGGCCTAGGTTTGTCCGTGTTCGTGCAACTCAAGACCCAGCGTCACGACAGCCAGTGGCTCGAACACTTCGCCCAGACCGTCATGCAGTTCGAGGAAGTCATGGAGTTCTACCGCATGGCCGGCGAATGGGACTACATGCTGCGCCTGGTCGTCCACGACATGGCCGCCTACGACCGCTTCTACAAAAAACTCATCAGCAGCACCGAAGGCCTGTCGACCATCACGTCGAGCTTTTCCATGGAGCAGCTTAAATACACGACGGCGCTGCCGTTGCCGCGTGGTTGATGTTCTACCCCTCGGTTTTAAGTCGTTGCAAATTGAGGCGTGAACAGAGAGAACCTTTCCAGCATTTCCAGTCGGCAAGTATTGGAGGGAACCGATCATGCGCTTGCATCCAGCCGAACAAGACCGGGTCAATCCAGGCGATGATTTCCGAAATATCACGGTGCAGCGCCGATAGCGGTTGCCATAGCAAGGGCTCGTGATGGAAACATCTGTTGCGCAGCGTTCTTCCGTTGTTAAGGCGCTTGCGGATCAGCTCAGGTCGACGCAGAGCTTTGGGACAATGGAAAAAGACCTTCATCAACGGTTTTGACAAAGTCTTGGTCGTCGCTTTGTTGAATAGAGCCGTCCAGAACCCAAAGCTGAGTTCTGCAACTATGTTGTCCGGGGAGGCTGCGACGTGGCGTTGACTCAAGACTGCTTTTGCATCACGTATTTTCTCGTAAAGCTTTTCTAGCGCACCGTCACCGCAGCAACGCCACTCCTCATACCAGTCTTCACGGCCATAGCTGAGAGCCATCTCTTTTTGGATACCGTTGCGCAGCGCGACTTCCAGAATATGGAATACCGAAACCAGTGCCTCAGCGATCCTCATATTGTGGACGTAGGCTTGTGCGGCTATGGATTCCTGCCCCCGATGCCCGTGTAAGTAACGAGCCATCCTGGGAGTCGACAGCTTTGATTCCAATGTCTGCCATATCATCGACGGTCAAAATCCTTTTTTATGTCTGCCCCAGATGCAGAGGTCACGAATAATACCTACCGCTGGGAACACATCAAATTCAGCCTTTTCCTCACAATGTGACGGATATTTCATCTAGTCCTGCAAGCCTTACCGAATCACCGATTTCAGGTTTGACCATGCCGCCCAAGTTGAATATATTCGCCGGGCAGCCCTGACAACTCCACTCCCGGGATTCTGAAACGGTGATGAGCTCAGGTAAGAATATGGCCCCGCTTTGCGGGGCCAACCTGTTTCTGGCCCGCGCGTTTTATCGCCCAGCACGGCCAGCTTTCTCTGTCGTTAACACCCTGTATCCATTCATTCGCTCACGACGCTTCGCAATCGCGCAGGATGCGCACATCGCATTCTCAAGGAAGAGTCCATGTCGCTCGCCATCGTTCATAGCCGCGCCCAGGTTGGGGTTGAGGCGCCCGCTGTTACTGTTGAAGCGCACTTGGCCAATGGTCTGCCCGCGCTGACGCTGGTGGGATTGCCGGAAGGTGCGGTGAAGGAAAGCAAGGATCGCGTGCGCAGTGCGATTCTGAATTCCGGGCTGAAATTTCCTGATCGGCGCATCACGTTGAATCTCGCTCCGGCGGATTTACCCAAGGATGGCGGGCGTTTTGATCTGGCGATTGCCTTGGGTTTGCTGGCTGCAAACGGGCAAGTGCCGCTGACGGCGTTGCAGGATGTGGAGTGCCTCGGCGAACTGGCGTTGTCGGGGGCGATTCGGCCGATTCAGGGC
>Ga0247730_1000823_pt1 | contig 19546 bp, 24 predicted proteins | sample UWRJL073202C2_FD_180959 | JGI IMG/M metagenome (GOLD analysis project Ga0247730, IMG submission 180959) | Plant litter microbial communities from Arlington Agricultural Research Station in Wisconsin, United States - UWRJ-L073-202C-2 | ecosystem: Environmental > Terrestrial > Plant litter >... | reverse complement strand
TTCTGGACGGTGGCCGCATCGTGCAGTTCGCTCATCCGCAACAGGTTCTCAAGCAAAGCACTGAACCGCGGGTTCAACAGTTTCTGAAAACCTATCACGCCCGAAACGACTTCTAGGTCGAACTCATAGCGCCAGAGACAAGAAGGAATACCTGATGATCGGATTCAAGGTCTGTGAGCGGGCCAGTCGTGTTGATGAAACCTGGGTCGATGCGTTTCGGGAGCTGCCCGTGGCAACGCTCAGCGATTCGATGTCACGGATGAGCGCCGGCGGAGCCTCGCTTCGCCCGTTCTATACAGGCCCCCGGATGGTGGGTGCCGCCGTGACGGTCAAGAGCCGCCCTGGCGATAACCTGATGGTGCACAAGGCGATGGACATGGCCCAGCCAGGCGATATCGTCGTGGTCGATGCCGGAGGTGACTTGACCAACGCGATTATTGGCGAATTGATGGTGGCCCACGCGGTGTATCGCAAACTAGGTGGCCTGGTGATCTATGGTGCGATTCGCGACAGCGATCAGTTGAGCCGAGGGGCAATGCCGGTGTTCGCGGTAGGGGTCACTCATCGCGGCCCCTACAAGGACGGGCCAGGTGAGGTGAACGTCTCGATTGCCATCAACGGCATGGTGATCAACCCGGGCGATCTGGTATGTGGCGATGCCGACGGCGTGCTGGCGATCCCGTTGGCTGACGTCGCAGCAGTGCATGGGGCGGCCATCAAAAAAGGCGAGGACGAAGCGCAGTTGATGGCAGAGATCATCAGCGGCACGTCGGATCGCAGCTGGATCGATGGCATCCTGCGTCGTCAGGGCTGCTCGTTCGAGCCATGAATCACTTGAATCGAGAACTGATGTGAACGCCTTGCCCATTGCCCGGACGGAGGTCATTCCGTTCGCTACCCAGACGCTGACTGACAACGAATTTCTGCGTGGCGTTGCCTCTGGGCTGACGACGATCGCAGGTGTGCTGCGGCTGCCGGTCATGACCAGCGAGCCGGTGCCCGTGGTGATTTTGCTGCACGGTTCAGGGGGTTACAGCACGTACATCGACGCATGGGTCCTGCGTCTCAATGGCTGGGGTATGGCGACCTTCGTCGTTGACAGCCTCAGCGGTCGAGGCCTGCATAAGGTGGCCGATGACCAGGGTGCGCTGGGCCGACTCGCGGGGACGATGGATGCGTATCGTGCACTGGAAACATTGGCCAGGCATCCGCTGATCGATCCACAGCGTGTGACAGTGCTGGGGTTTTCACGAGGCGGGCAGGGCGCGTTATACGCGGCGATGAGCCGTTTTCAGGGCTATTACCTGCAGCCTGGCTTGCAGTTTTGCAGGTTCATCGCCTTGTACCCCAACTGCTCGACCCGCTACCGCAACGATGAGCGACTGGTGGATCGACCCGTGCATATCTTTCATGGGGCACTGGATGATTTCAACGCCGTTGAACCCTGTGAGCGCTACGTCGAGCGCCTCAAGGCAGCGGGTGCTGACGTGGAGTTGACGGTTTATCCGAATGCCCACCATGTGTTCGACTGGGACGGTTTTGCCCAGGCCTATGTGGCGCACGACAATCAATCTACTCGCAACTGTCGAATCTGCGAGTCACCCCTGGGCGTGTTGATCAATCAGGACACCGGCCTGGCGTTCAGTTACGACGATGCCTGCGTGGTAAAGGGAACCACTGCGGCTTATGAACCCTCCGCATCCCGGGCGGTCATCGCCACCATCAGAAAGCTGCTGGAGGGCTGACGCGATCGAGAGTGTATTTATGATCTCGTACCTGATAAATATGCTTTCAAAGGCCAAACGCTGATACCCGGTGTAATCAATCATGAGTCGCCACTTCGATGACATACAGCTCGGCAGCATCGAGCTTTTTTGTCTTGCTTCGGAAACCGGCAGTTTCACCGCAGCGGCGCTTGCTGCTGGCGTCACCCCCGCAGCGGTGAGCCGCTCAATTTTCCGTCTTGAGGAGCGATTGGGCTCACGACTGTTTGTGCGAACCACCCGCAGCATCCGCATGACCGAGCCGGGTCGTGTTTTCTACGAGCAGTGCAGACAGGCGCTGACCCAACTGATGGAAGCGCAACAAGAGGTCATGGGCGCGCAAACCAAGCCTTCGGGACGTCTTCGCATCAGCCTTCCGACGACCTACGGGCATCACCGGATCTTGCCGCTTCTGCCGACGTTTCGGGAGCTGTATCCAGACGTCACCGTGGATATCCACATAGGTAACAGGAATATCGATTTCGTCGCTGAAGGCTACGATTTGGCGATCCGGGTGAGGAGCCAGCCAGACTCGGCCATGATTGCGCGATTGCTTGAAGATGCAAAACTGGTGGTAGTGGCCACACCGGAGTACCTCGCCCGGGCAGGCACTCCAGAAACCCTTGATGACTTGAACGCGCACGAATGTATTCAGTTCGAGTTGCCCAGCAGTGGTAAGCGTATCTCCTGGCTATTCAACGTCGAGGGTAAAGAGCGGGAGATCTTTGCCAATGGGGGCTATTGCTGTTCAGACGATGTATTAGGCGGCGTTACCCTCGCCAAACATGGCGCCGGCCTGTTCCAGACTTACAAGTTTATTGTCGAAAACGAGTTGGCCAATGGAAGTCTGGTCGAAGTACTGCAGCCCTACGGCGGGGGCTCCAGGCCCTATACGCTGCTGTATCCCCATGGGCGATACATCCCTCAGCGTGTCCGGGCCTTTGTCGACTTCCTGCTGCAGTATCGTCCCCAATGGGCAGACACCTGAGTCCATGATTGCGCTGCAGGGTGCTATCGGCGCGGCTGACGGGGCGATAACTCTTCAGGCTACGCCCGCACCGCTGAATACAGCGCCCTGACCAGATCCGATTGGGTAATGATGCCCACCAGCCGTCGCTCGGCATCAATGATCGGGATATGACGGTGATCGTTTTCCGAGAACACCGGCACCAGTTCGGTCAACAGGCGGTCGGCACTGGCGACCCGGACGGTGCGAGTCATGATCTGTGCAACGACACTGGCCGGCGGCTTGCTTTTGGCCTGTCGCAGCAGTGCCCGCAGGTGCCAACCCACGCCCTCGTGGGCCTCCAGATCGATCTGTTTCATGAAATCTGCAACCGTCACGATGCCTAGCAGATGTCCCTGGCTGTCGACGACGGGCAACGCCTTGATCTTGTGCCGACGCAACAATGCCCAGGCCTGGCGCAACGGCATTTCCTGGCGCGCGACGACGGGGGTCGTACTCATCACGTCCGCGCAGCGGATCTCACCCATCTTTCGCTGGTAGGCCGAAGCTTCCGCTCGCTCCAGCAGCGCCTGAAGGTCGTCTCGGCTGACGTCCAGGACCTGATTGTAGTGCGCAAGCGCAGCGTCCAGATCTACGGCGGTAAATCGGCTGGTCGATGAAGCGGCGCCCGGATTCGGGACATGAGGCCAGGGACGACGAGTAAGGTTGTTGTAGACCACGCCCGCTGCGACCAGCAGGAGTGAATCGATCATCACCGGGCTCAATGCGTAACTGAACTGATCACATCCGGCAACCACCATCAGCAAGGCTGCGGCCCCTCCAGGAGGATGCAGGCAGCGCAGCGTCAGCATGACGGCAATCGCCAGGCTTACCGCCACGCCGGCCGCAAGGGCCGCATCCGGAATCCACTTGGCACAGGCTATGCCCGCCAGCGCCGACAGCGTATTGCCGCCTACCACCGACCAGGGCTGTGCCAAAGGGCTGGACGGCAATGCGAAAACCAGCACGGCACTTGCACCGATGGGTGCGACGATCGCCAACCCAAGCAGGCTGTGATCCATAGCGAATGCCCCGTGCAGCCACAGCGAAGCGACCGTGGCGACCAGCATGACGCCCAACGCCGCGCCGCAACTGGCACGCCATTTTTCCCGATTATCGATGGCTAAAGGTGCGGGCCAAAGCGAGCGCACGCGCGCGCCAAAAGAACGGTGGGCGGGGGGTTTGGACGACGAAGGCATGTCTGGATCAACTTTTGGTCATTTGGGCAGGATCGCCGACGCAGGTTCACTCCAGAAACCCGTCGGCGCACTGCGGCCAAGTGAGGCAGGCCGCAGCTTAATTGTTCACGCGTCGGCGATTCTAACGCGGTTTGAAAAGTTGACCCCATTCAGCGTTCCGATCAGCCACTCACGCGCGATGGAGCAGGCGTCAGTGGCTGTCTGATCATCCACGAAATAATGGAATGCCCCACGGCGCACCAATCGATCCGCCATCGACGACGATCTCTGCACCTGTCATGCCTGAGGAGGCATCGGATGCGAGAAACGCAACCGCCTGCGCCAACTCGTCGGCTTCAGCGAAACGGCCCATGGGGATACGCGGCGCCAACGCTTTCTCTGTGGCATCGACGGTTGAACCGGAGCGGGCTCCACGGCTCCAGATGGGCGTACGGGTGGCGCCGGGTACGACCGTATTGACTCGAATCCCCTTGGGGGCGAGCTCGGATGTGAATACCTTGGCCATGGACGTTATCGCGCCTTTGGTGGCCGAATAGGCCGAGGATCCCGGCGAGCCCAACTCACGCATCACCGAACCGTTGAGAATCACCGAACTGCCTTCCTTGAGCAGGGGAAGCACGCCTTGCACGGTGAAAAATACCGACGTCAGGTTAGTGCGCAAAATGCCCTCGAACACTTCCAGAGTGGTGCTGCCCAGCGGGGTCGGTCCGGAAATGCCAGCGTTGGCAAACACCACATCCAGGCTTGCGAATCTGTCGCCGATGGCTTTCACCACGGCGTCAATCTCCGCCAGATTATTCAGGTCCGCCTGAATGCCCAGTACATCGCCGCCCAGCTCAGCCAAGGCTGCGTCCAGCTTTGCCTGGTCGCGTCCGGTGATGACGACGCTCGCGCCTTTTTCCAGCATCAGACGTGCCGTAGCAAGGCCAATGCCGCTATTGCCACCTGTGATCAAAACCGATTTGCCTTTGAGGTCCATGGTCATCTCCGTTCATCAAGCCTGCGTATCGTCAGGGGAAAGAGGCGTTCAGCCTCGTAGGATGATGAACATACTCCTGAAATATAGAGTTCGTCCATACTCCAAATTGATATCTTAGAGTTGAGAATTGGCGTATTGTCGTCTTCCTTTTCAGGTTTCCTCTCGGGGGTGTCCATGTCGCGTTCACAGGCGGATAAAGCCGCCATTCATGAGCAAATCGTCCATCTCGCCGCCGAGCGTTTTCGTGAGGTCGGCCTTAATGGGATTGGCGTCGCTGACTTGATGAAGGAAGCCGGACGCACCAGTGGCGGGTTTTACAAACACTTCGAGTCGCGCGATAAACTCGTGGAGGAGGCCTTGGAGTGCGCGTTTGACCAGCGCAAATCACGGCTTGAGCAATACACGGCACCGCAATCAACCTTGACGCTCGCTGACTTCATCGAACGCTATCTGAGCGAGGAGCACTTGAATGACCCAGGTTCGGGGTGCGCGCTCACAGCATTGGTAAACGACGTGGCGCGTAGCGCAGAACCCATTCGCGAGCTCTTCACCCATGAGGTTGAAAGCGAATTGACCGTTATCGCCAGTTTGATGGCAGGCAGGCAGGCGACTAAAAAGCGCACCAATGCCATCCTCGTCCTGTGCTCATTGGTAGGGGCTATGGGGCTGTCGCGGGCAGTCAGCGACCCGGCGCTGGTGGCGGAGTTGTTGGCGACACGCAAAGCCCTGCTCAGGGCGGTCGACGCCTGAACCCGTCCTCACTGCCGGGTCGGGTATTGGCCAGATAACACGGATACATCGCTGCAGTTTTTTGCGTTCAGTTGTATCCAGGGCGAGTTAGATACACTGCGATACAAGGCATGCAGCCAGACGCCAGATGGCCCTTTAGAATGACCGCAGACTATTTTTGACCGAGGCTCAGCGAATGGAACACGTCGACCATATTTTGATCGTGGACGATGATCGCGAGATCAGAGAACTGGTAGGTAATTACCTCAAGAAGAACGGCATGCGCACCACCGTCATCGCCGACGGGCGTCAGATGCGAGCGTTCCTGGACACCACCCCCGTGGATTTGATAGTGCTCGACATCATGATGCCGGGCGACGACGGATTACTGCTATGTCGTGAGCTGCGCGTGGGCAAACACAAGGCCACGCCAATACTCATGCTCACGGCACGCAACGATGAAACCGACCGTATCGTCGGGCTTGAGATGGGGGCCGACGATTACCTGACCAAGCCGTTTTCCGCCCGTGAACTGCTGGCGCGTATCAACGCTGTACTCAGGCGTACGCGCATGCTGCCGCCCAATCTGGTGGTGACAGAAACCGGGCGATTGCTGGGTTTCGGCAGGTGGAGGCTGGATACGTCCGCCCGACACCTGCTCGACCGTGATGGCACCGTTGTCACCTTGAGCGGCGCTGAATACCGGCTGTTGAGGGTCTTCCTGGACCATCCGCAACGGGTCCTGAACCGCGATCAGCTGTTGAATCTTACCCAGGGCCGCGATGCTGATCTGTTCGACAGGTCCATCGATTTGCTGGTCAGTCGCCTGCGCCAGCGCTTACTGGACGATGCTCGCGAACCCTCATACATCAAAACGATGCGCAGCGAGGGTTATGTCTTTTCCTATCCGGTAGAAATTCTGGACGCACAGCCATGAAGATAGCTCTGCGTTGGCCGCGGACCCTGGCCTCGCAGCTCTCGCTGATATTTCTGGTGAGTCTGGTTCTTGCGCATGGGCTGTCGTTCAGCCTGCAATTCTATGAACGCTACGAAAGCGCGAAGTCGACCATGCTGGGCAATCTGGAGAGCGACGTTGCTACCTCGATTGCCATCCTCGACCGCCTGCCATCCGCTGAGCGGGAAAGCTGGTTGCCACGCCTTGAACGCCGCAACTACCGATACTTGCTGGGGGAGGGCGAGGCTGGCCAGCCCATAGACCCAAAGGCTAAGCCTGTCGCGGCGCGCTCCATCGACGAGGCCATCGGCCAGGATTACAGGGTGACGTACACCGACGTGCCGGGCCCGAAAAAGCACTTTCAGGGTCACCTCAAGCTGACTGATGGCACGCCCGTTGTGATTGATGTTTTCCCCTCGACGCTGTCCTACGCCCTGTGGTTGCCAGTGGTGTTATTGGTGCAGCTGGGCTTGTTGACTGGCTGCACTTTCCTGGCTGTGAGAATGGCCATCCGTCCATTGACGCGCCTGGCCCGGGCCGCCGAAAACCTGGATCCGAATGTTCACACCAGGCCTCTGGATGAAAGCGGGCCAGCCGAAGTCGCGTTTGCCGCTGCCGCGTTCAACTCGATGCAAAGCCGGATTGCCAGTTACCTCAGAGAACGCATGCAGATTCTTGGGGCGATTTCCCATGATCTGCAGACGCCCATCACGCGAATGAAACTGCGCGCCGAGTTCATGGACGATTCAACCGAGAGAGACAAACTCTGGAATGACCTCAACGAAATGGAACATCTGGTGCGCGAAGGGGTGGCATACGCGCGCAGCGTTCACGGTGCGGCAGAGACGAGCCAGCGAATCGATCTGGATTCGTTCCTCGACAGTCTGGTTTTCGACTATCAGGACATGGGCAAGCAGGTGCAGCTCCAGGGCAAAAATGGAGCGGTGATCATCACCCGTCCTCATGCATTGCGCCGGGTGCTGGTCAATCTGGTGGACAACGCGCTGAATTTCGCCGGCGCGGCGCAGATCGTGGTGGGGGCGAGGACCGAAGGCGAGCTATCGATCGCGGTACTGGATCGCGGCCCCGGCATCGCTGAGGCCGAACTGGTGCAAGTCATGCAGCCGTTTTACAGGGTTGAAAACTCACGCAATCGCGACACCGGGGGTACAGGCCTGGGATTGGCGATCGCGCACCAACTGGCGTTGGCACTTGGCGGTTCGCTGACCCTCAGCAATCGGGAGGGCGGCGGGCTTTGCGCGCAGTTGAAGCTAGGCGCGCCCGTCCGCGCCTAACAGGCTGACAAGGTGCTCTTTACCCGAGACACCCCGCGCAAGGGCGCACACCGGATAAGGCATCACCCTTGACTGGCGGCCGCATTCAGGCCGCGTCCACGGCCGTGATCAGTCCACTGCCGAGCCAGTTGGCGAGCATGTTGGCCGCAGCAGTGAGGCCATCCTGATCGCCCAGCCGCTCAACCAGCCAGTGGCAAAGCGTGCCGAACTGGCCGTGCCGTTCAAGCTGCAGCAAGGCTTCAAGTTCCAGCGCGTCCACTTGCTTGAGCCGCGACGTGAACGCTCTGCGCCAGATGATCGCGCCAACCGGCACATCGAGCATTGCGCCATCGGGCACCGGAGTTTGCTCCCACAGCGCAGACCAGATGCTTTGAGCGTTGGTCGTCATCACGCGGGACTTGAGCGACGGCGTCAGGCTCAGGCGTGCCGTGTCCCAGTCGACGCTTGCCAGGGTGTCCGGATTCACAGGTTCAGCGTCAGCGGCGACAAATGCCTGGGACAGCGATAGTTCGATCCATGTCAGCTCATGCAAGTCCGGATTGTTGGGGAACAGCGTCGCCAGGGTTTCACCAAAGCCTGCGGGGTACGCATCGAGCGTCCACGCATGGGGCGGATGGCTGTCGATGTGAGCGATGACCGCCTCATGAAAAATCTCATCGCCTGTCCACTTTCGTACATTGGGAAACGCGTCTTCGAGACAGCTGACCAGTTGGCCGCGATAGTTATTCTGGTAAACGTCTAGCCCGGCCATTGCGCCAGCTCCCAGCTGTTCGGCGGGTTCGTGCGACGCGGTGGTCAGCCATGTGCGCAAGTTTCGCTGCAGTTCAATCAGCGTCATGACGCCATCCTCTCGGGACCGGCTGCGTTGAGTGCGCCAAGCCTGCGCGCGATGGATAACTCGTCCAGCAACTGGGCCAGCGGCGGAATATCGCCGTCCCGTTCGATCATGGTCGCCACGGGTCCCAGCAGAGAAATGGCCTTGGCATATAAGTCCCACACGCTTTCGCAGACCGGGCTGTCGTGTGTGTCGATCAACAGTTCGGTGCCCTGACTGTGCCCGGCCAGGTGAATCTGCCGCACGCGATCGGCGGGAAGGCCTTCGAGGAACGCCTGCGCATCGAATCCATGATTGCTGGCGCTGACGAACACATTGTTGACGTCCAGGATCAGGCTGCAGCCGGTGCGTTTGGCCATCGCTGCAATGAACTCCCACTCGCTCATGGATGCGCCGTTAAAGACCAGATAGCTGGAAGGGTTCTCGAACAGCATCGGGCGGCCGAGCATGTCCTGAGCCTGCTGAATATTGGCGCAGACGATGTCCAGCGCCTCCTGCGTATACGGCACGGGCAACAGGTCGTGGGAGTTGAAGTCATCGATGCGCGACCAACTCAGGTGATCCGAGACGAAGACAGGTTCGATTTCATCGACCAGCGATTTGAGACGTCGCAGGTAAGCCGGATCAAGGCCGTCGGCCGAGCCGATCGACATCGATACCCCATGCAACGCCACCGGGTGACGCTCGCGTATCTGTCGGAGGATATGCCGAGGCTGACCGCCTTCGACCATGAAGTTCTCGGAGATGACTTCGACGAAATCCACCGGCACGTTAGCTTCCAGGAAGTCGCGATAGTGTTCCTTGCGCAACCCAAGGCCGTAGCCGGAGAAGGGGGAGAGGGCTGATGACATTGCGAATCTCCGCAGGGACCAGCAAACATGGGAAAAAGCAGCGGGCCCGGTGGATGAGAGACCAGGCCCGCGGCGACGGTTGATCAGTCAGCGGCTACTTGGGCTCGGTCAGGGTGCCACCGGCCTTCAGGCATTCGGTTTTGGTCTTGACGATCACGCCCTGACCTTTGCAGCTGTTCAGCCCTTTGCAGTCACTTTTGGCCGTGGCGCACAGGCCGGTGCCTTTGCAACTGTTCACGCCGTAGCAACGGCCTGGTTGCTCTTTCTCGTCAGCGCTGGCGGCCACCGCAAACGATGCCGATGACAGCGCGATCATGGCGGCAGCGGCCGCCAGGCTTAGCCGGGATTTGATAGGTGAGGTCATGGTGTTTCTCCAGGGGGGGATAAAGGTCCAGCGTTTTACAGAAAACGGGTCAGATGGCGGCCAGCGCCGCCTCTTCGATGACGTTTGCCACGGCCTCAGGCTGGGAGATGTAGACCGAATGACTGGCCTTGATTTCGGTCACTTTCGAGCCGGCCCGGTGATACATCCAGCGCTGCAGATCGGGGCTCAATGCGCGATCGTCGCTGGCGACGATGCCGTAGGTGGGTTTGTTGTGCCAGGCGGCCGCCCAGATCTGGGTCTTGAACGCGGCGAGGGTCACCGGCACTTGCGAGGCGGCCATGAAATCGGTGCGATTGGTGGTCATGTCGGCGGCAAAATCAGCGTTGAATCTGGCGCGATCGAAGAACAAGTGACCGTCCTGTGTGGCCTTCACGTCGTCGCTGGGCGAGGGCATGGAGGCCAGCAACTGGGTCAGGGTTTCGCCCACTTCCGGCTGCAGACCGGCGACATACACCAGTGATTTCACCTTGTCCCGCACACCGGCAATGGAGATCACTGCGCCGCCGGAGCTGTGTCCGACCAGCACCACGGGACCGATCTGTTGGTCGAGAATTTCGCGGGTAGCGGCCACATCAGCATCGAGCGATGTATGCGGTTGCTGCACGATGCTGACGTGATAGCCCTTGTGAATCAAAATATCGTGCACGACACGCCAGCCCGAACCATCGACGAAGGCGCCGTGGACAATGACGATATTTTTCGCGCCCACCGGTGCAACGGGTTCGGCAGCGACGGCAAACATCGGCGCTGCAAGGGCCATGGAAATGGCGAGGGAGGGGAGGATACGCATGATGTTTCTCCGCAGGCCAGAGGGCCCGATGTGATGTTGATGTGCAGCGGATCAGTGGCGGCTGTTCAGCTCGCCGAGTGTTCGCGTTTCAGCAGATGATCAAGCGACCAGCGCCCGCCGCCGTAAGCCAGCAGCGGCAATAGCAGCCCGGCCCAGCTCAGGTGTGTCGACCATGCTTCGGGATAAACGAAGATCTCGATGACTGCGGTCATGCCAAGCAGCGCGAACGCCGCAGGCCGGGTGAGCAGCCCAAGCACCAGCAGAATCGGAAACAGATGTTCTGCGTAGGTCGCCAGGTGCGCGGCCAGGTCAGGATTGATCAGCGGCAGCGCGTACTCCTCACGAAACAGCACGTAGGTCGTGCGCTTGAGACTCAGCAGGCCCTCAACCTTGGTTCGTCCTGAGAGGAAGAACACCGACGCAATGCCTACGCGGGCCACCAGCAGTAGCAGGGCGTTCGGCAACAGGCGTTCTAGCCCCTGAGTCACGGCTGTTCCTGCAGCGAACCGAAGCCCTTGGGTGTCTTGATCTGAGTGCAGGTGCCTTTGTCGACAATGATCCAGGCATCGCCCTGGTAGTCGACTTTTGAGGTTGCTGCGCAAGAAGTCCCGGCGCCTGCGGCGCAGTCGTTCTGCCCCGCGAGGGCCACACCGAAACATTTCTCGGTCGGCTTCTGATCATCAGCCTGGGCACCGGCAGCAAGTGCGCAGAGGGAAAGGGCGAGGGTGGCAGCGAAGCATGCTTTATGGCTTTTCATGTACATCTCCTGAACAACTGAAGGTGAGTTGACTGTTCAAACCTTTCTGCACGTTGCAGTCCAGATGCAGTTATTGATCTGTCTCTTTCAACCGGGCAGTGCAATCGGGTAGACGTAGTTGAGCCGCCGCGTGTATCTGGCCTGTGTCTTGATTGGGTATGGAATGCCGATAGATGTATCAGCACGCGGTTATATACAGTGCGATACACAACTTCGTATTTATTCGACAACTTATTTGCCATGACTTGGGCAATTGGAGTTGTTCAGGGTCACCCCCTGAAAGTTTGAATACGCCTTGCTACACGCTATAACAGCGCGGGCGGGCTATTGATTACACCGCATCACAAATGATGTTCCCCGAGCCTCATTTATTCATCTGAAGCAACATTCTAAAGTCTATCTCACTCGCCGCCTCATCATGTCGAAGGGGCGCGAACCGGAGACTTTCCCATGCCTTTCATCAGCGTTCGTATCACCCGCGACGGGGTCACCAAAGAACAGAAATCCCAGGTCATTGCCGAAATCACCCGGACCATTGAAACCGTGCTCAATAAGGATCCGCACCTTACCCATATCGTCATTGAAGAAGTCGACACCGATAACTGGGGCTATGCTGGAACGACCACCACCGAGTACCGCAAGAACCTGACGGAGTCCAAGAAGTGACTGTTCCCGTCAGAGTCGACTTCGTGTCGGATGTCGTGTGCCCCTGGTGTGCGCTTGGCGCCACGGCGCTGGAGCAGGCCATTGCGAATCTTGCCGGCGAGGTTGCCGTTGAGCTGACGTACAAGCCCTTCGAATTGAACCCGGACATGCCGGCCAAGGGCGAGCACGCCATCAGGCACATGATGCGCAAATACGGCCGCAGCGCCGATGAAGTCGCCTCACGCAACGACATGGTGATCGCTCGTGGCAAAGCCATCGGCTTTGAGTTCGACCTGCAAAAGCGCAGTCATTTCTACAACACCTTCGATGCCCATCGGCTGCTGTTCTGGGCGTTGGAACAAGGGCGCCAGGTCGCGCTGAAGAACCTCCTGTTCAAGGCTTATTTCACCGACGGCCAGAATCCCGGCGACCACGAAACACTGGTGCGCCTGGCCGGTGAAGCAGGACTTTCAACCACCCGGGCACGCCAAGTATTGGCGACCCAAGAGTTCGCTCGCGAAGTGCGTGAGCTTGAAAGTTTTTACCTTGAGCGCGGTGTCACCTCGGTTCCGGCCATGGTGCTGAACGGGCGTCAGGTGGTGTCCGGATCGCAATCAGTCAGGGAATACGAACAAGTCCTCAGGCAAATGGCGCGGCAGTGCGCAACAGCCTGACGACCCGACTTAACCATTGAAAACCATTTATTCATCATTGAGGAATCAACATGAACAGTTCTAAAAAAGTTGTTGTAGTCACTGGCGCATCACAAGGCCTGGGCGCAGGTATCGTCGAGGGTTTCCGCAAACTTGGCTATCAAGTTATTGCCACTTCCCGCTCGATCAAACCATCGACCGATCCGGATATTTTGACTGTTGCAGGAGACATCGCAGATCCGGCCACTGCTGACAAGATCATCCGCGAAGGCGTCGCGCGTTTCGGCCGCATCGATACCCTGGTGAACAATGCAGGTGTCTTTCTGGCCAAGCCTTTCACCTCGTATACCCGCGAGGACTACGCCAATACCGTGGCCACCAACATGGGCAGCTTCTTCCATATGTCCCAGGCCGCCATCGCCCAGATGGAAAAGCAAGGTGAGGGTGGCCATGTGGTCAGCATTACCACGACGCTGGTGGACCATGCCATTGACGGCGTGCCGTCGGTGCTGGCCTCGCTGACCAAGGGCGGCATGAACGCCGCGACCAAATCTCTGGCGATCGAATATGCCAAGCGCGGCATCCGCGTCAACGCCGTATCGCCTGGCATTATCAAGACGCCCATGCACAGTGAAGAAACTCACGCAGCACTGGGCAGCCTGCACCCGGTCGGTCATATGGGCGACGTCGAAGACATCGTCGGTGCGGTGCTTTACCTGGACAGCGCCAACTTCGTCACGGGTGAGATCCTGCACGTCGACGGCGGCCAAAGTGCCGGTCACTGATCAATAACGTTTCACTTCCCCGCCTTGCGAGCGGCGTGCGGAAACAGTCCAACTCAACTGCACTCCCGCTCACGAGCGAACCCACCGACGGATAAACCGCAGGTGGGTTTTTTATTGCCGAGGCTATTGCGCCCCTCAGTGTCTTGCGTAAGAAAGAGGATTATTGACAAGGCACTGTCAGAAGACCTGCGCGGGGTTTAACCTCGGTAGCCAGCCATGTGGCATCAACTTCAAATATCCGGAATGGCAGGTGGTCCTTTGGACGTTATCGATCTCAAGGTCGTTGAAGCCGTCGCGCGACATGGCAGCATGAACAAGGCGGCGGTTGAGCTTAATACGGTACAGTCGAATATCTCGTCGAGAATCCGCGCCCTGGAGGCTCAGCTGGGCGTGGCGCTATTTAAACGCAGTGCCCGAGGCGTTCAGCTCACGCTTGCGGGAAAACGACTGCTGCCGTATGCCGCCAGGCTGTCCAAACTTCTTTCAGATGCATCCGCCGCCGCCCGCGACGACGGAACACCCAGCGGCCAGATGGAAATCGGCACGTTGGAAACCACTCTGGCGTTGCGTCTGCCGCTTCTGCTTGCGCGCTTTGCCAAGGCGTATCCCCAGGTCCGTCCTGTGTTGCGCACCGGGACAACCAACAGTCTGATTCGAGATGTCATCGACGGTAAGCTTGAAGGTGCCTTTGCTGCCGGCCCGGTCACTCATCCCCAATTGCACACCGAAACCGTATTCCATGAAGAACTGGTTTTGGTCACATCGCCTGCCGTCCACAGCGTGGCCGCCGTTTCCGACATTTTGCAATTGAAGACGGTGGTGTTTCGCGCAGGCTGTTCTTATCGCCAACGGCTGGATTCTTTTCTGGCAAGCCTGGGATTGTTGGCGCAGGAACCCCTGGAATTCGGCTCTATAGAAGCCATCATCACCTGCGTATCTGCCGGAGTGGGCGTGACCTTGTTGCCCAGAGGTGTTGTGGCAAGCGCACGGCAATCGGGCTTGATCAATGCTCACGAAATCCCTCCTGCCTTTTCTCAGGTTGAAACCGTATTCGCGCGACGCACCGACAGTCACCTCTCAAGTGCGTTGGCTGCTTTCCTGGAAAGCGTGCATCGGGAGAGTGGCATTCGATCAATGGCTTCCAGGGAGTTTGCGTGAGCAGAACGGCCCGAAACGGATCGTCACGTCATCGCTTCGTGTTGAGACACGCCGCAGCGATGTTGATCACAAACCCCAATGCAATTGCGCCAGCCCCGATTAGAAACAGCAACGCGTAATTGCCGTCGCTGCTGGTGAACAGATACGAGAAGCCGTAGGCGCCCATTGCCTGCGTCAGGGCAAACCCAACGGTTGCAGTTCGCCATGCGCCGGCCTGTTGCGCGGGGTGATGGGCGAGCAATTCATGTACACGGCCCAGCACCAGCGGAACAGTGCCTGTCACGAATGCCCCTACAACCACGCTTGATGCCATGAGCCAAGGCGCGCTGGCACCCAGCGCGGGGATGCACACACTAACTCCGTCGAGAATAAGTGACAGCCGCAACGCTGTGCCAAAGCCAACCCTGTCGGCAAGCACACCGGCAAGCAGTGGTCCAAGGGTTGCGCCGACCCCGAAAAGCACCCAGTACTCAGATCCGGCCGCCAACCCCTGACCCAGCCCGTGGGCTACGAACGCCACGAGGAAAATCATATGCGGCACCCAGCCCACTGCGTTGAGTGCGTATTCAACGTACAAAGCGAGGAGGGTGGTGGTGTGGGATGCGCGCGGATGCCCGGTCACGCTAATGGGCTTGATGTCCTGGCTGGGCCAACCGCTCCACGCGATAGCCGTGAATAACAGCGAAATCAGTCCAAGCCCCATCCAGGTCTGCTTCAAACCCATTTGCAACAACAGGGGCACCACCGTTCCGGAGGCTGCGACGCCGACACCCACGCCCATAAAAATGATCCCGCCGGCCATGCCTCTTTTGGACGCAGGCACGTGGGCTAATACGGCAGGGGCTGCAAGTACCATCAGCGCGCCTCCCGCGATTCCGGAAAGCAGGCGCCAGCCAAAGAACCAGATGTAGGACACCGGAAACGCGCACGCGAGAAACGCAATGCTCGCCAGTAGCATCATGAATCGGAGCGAAAAAACAGTGGAAGTTTTCTGTACGAACCATCGCCCGGACAGCGCACCGAGCAAGTAGCCCGCAAGATTTGCTGCGCCGAGGTAAGTGGCTTTTGACGCATCAAACCAGCCTGCATCAATGATCGCTGGCAACAGAGGTGTATAGGCAAACCGGGCTAACCCTATGCCCACCAGGCTCGCCGAAAAACCCGAGGTTATGCCCCGTCCATTGCTACGTGGCTGATTGTGAGAGTTCGCTACATCGATAGATGCCTGAGAGTTGTCCATCTTCCGCGCCTGCTGATTTCAGATACAGCCACGCTACACAGCCAAGAGGTATCTCAAGTAGCGAAAAGAACAGATCGCCGCTATCTGTAGAAATGCTAACTGGGTATTAGCCTTCAGCGTGGGTGTATCTCGTCGTATCTAAGCCTGCGTCAGCCGATTTCAAAGATGGTCGGCGTCAATCACAGCCTTGGCGAATGCCTTGGGGTCTTCCTGGGGCAAGTTGTGGCCGATTCCGCCATTGACCCATCTGAACTCGTATTTGCCTGTGAAACGTTTGGCGTAGTCTTCGGGAGCAGGGTGTGGCGCACCGGTAGCATCCCCTTCAAGGGTAATGGTCGGCACGCTGATTGAAGGTGCAGTGGCCAGTTTCTGTTCCAGTGCCTGGTATTGCGGTTCGCCTTCAACCAGCCCCAGCCGCCAGCGGTAGTTGAATACCGTGATATCAACATGATCGGCGTTATCCAGCGCTTTGGCGCTGCGGTCGAAGGTCGCGTCATCGAACGTCCATTTCGGTGAAGCCAGTTGCCAGATCAACCTGGCAAAGTCATGGGTGTTTTTCTCGTACCCGGCACGACCACGATCAGTCGCGAAGTAGAACTGGTACCACCATTGCAATTCGGCCTTGGGGGCGAGTGGAGCTTTACCGGCGGCCTGATTGCCGATCAAGTAGCCACTGACCGAGACTAATGCTTTGACCCGTTCTGGCCATAACGCCGAGACAATGTCAGCCGAACGTGCACCCCAGTCATAACCACCCAGCACGGCCTGTCTGATCTTCAAGGCATCCATAAAATCAACGACGTCTTTGGCCAGTGCGGCTGGCTGGCCATTTTTCACAGTCTTCTCGGACAGAAAATGTGTATCGCCGTAGCCCCGTGCGTACGGCATCAGTACTCGATAGCCTTTGGCTGCGAGCAAGGGCGCGACCTGGTCGTAGCTGTGAATATCGTACGGCCAGCCATGAAGCAGAATCACCGCCGGGCCATCGGCCGGGCCAGTTTCAGCGTACGCCACGCTCAACACACCGGCCTCAATCCGTTTCAAGGGGCCAAAAGGAAGCGACGCCTGAGTGATGGTGCTGATACGTGCCGCATCGGGTTGGGCGGCTGGGCTTGGTTGCGCGTGAACAGCACTCAATGCAGTTATCAAGCTAAACGCAAGGATCGATGACTCGACAACGTGGCGCCGGGCTTTGCCGCTTTTGCTGATCTGTTTTGCCATTTTCATGGGGAGTGTCCATTGCAAACCGTTGGCCGGGGATCTACCTGACCCCCTTAAACCTTGCCTGCATTTGAGCGCGAGTTCGTATCGGGTTTGTGTCCGGGATCAGCGGGGGCTAAAGCGCGTGTATCTAATGGCCGTGGAGACACACTGGGATACAAACCCAGTGAAATGAAAAGCGGGGGGTATGGCTCAACGAACGTCTCAAGGGCTGGAAAGCCACCTCTGACACATAATTTAACATAATATACGTTATGCGAACCTTGACTTATTCCCGCTGGCCGCATTCCCAGCTCAATTAAATGCCCGTTTAGTAGAGTTATAGTGTTAGACGGTTTGCGCCGGACAAACCCGGTCGAATCTTCCCGGCTTCCTCACTCGCGGCGTTTTTATCCCGCAACGTCAAACTACGTCCTCCTGATCCTGTTTTGCACTTACACAGGCCCACCACCCGAGCGCCGGACAATCCTGATCGTGTATTTGAGATTGGGTTTGCGCGTCACACTGATCGGCCTGCGCGTCACTGTGTCCAGGGTGATATTCCAGAATCCGCTGCTGGGCGCGACGATTTTGGCTGGAAACTTCTCGAAGGCTCCGCCGTGATAAACGTGACGCCCTGCGTTCTTGAAACTGCGAAAACTGGCGTCCGTCATCAAACGGATGTTGCACGGGTTCGAACACTCGATGATGACGATGTCGCCTTCATTCAGGTGCTCGCGTTGGTGGATGAATTTCATGGATGTCTCGACCGGCTGAAATCATGGGCCGCGATGGTACAGCCAGCCCATGGACTGATCAAAAGTTGAATTGCTGATTTGCCTTGACTCATAAACATCACTTGCATAGGTATAGGGGGTATCCCTATGCTGCGTCCGAAAGAAATTGAAGGGGTTTCCCGTGGGTCATCTAGCTGCCAATAAAGACAGTCTGCTCAAGCGTGTCAAACGGATCGCGGGACAAATCCAGGCTGTCGAGCGGGCGCTCGAATCGGATCTGGACTGCGCGAAGACGTTGCACCTGGTCGCGGCCACACGCGGCGCGATCAACGGCCTGATGGAAGAAATCATCGAAGAACACGCCCGAGAACATGTGGCCAACCCCGCCCTCGGCGAAGAAGAACGCAACAAGGGCGTCGAAGAGCTTCTTGAAGCCATTCGCCGCTACTCCAAGTGACGTCATCAGGTACCGGTTCATGAGCCTCCCACAGAGCAACATTGATCACACCCACAGCCACGTATTTCTCGGCTCTGCACACGAAGAAAATGCCAGGCGCACGCTTTGGGTCGTGGCGCTGACCGTTGTGATGATGATTGGCGAGATCACCGCCGGATACATCACCGGCTCGATGGCGCTCCTGGCCGACGGTTTTCACATGGCGACCCACGCCGGCGCATTGGGCATCGCGGCGGCCGCCTACGGATATGCCAAACGTCATGCGTCCAGTCAGCGATACAGTTTCGGCACCGGTAAAGTAGGAGACCTGGGCGGGTTTGCATCCGCGCTGATTCTCGGGATGGTCTCGCTGATAATCGGTGTCGAGTCCGTCATGCGTCTCTTGCAGCCAACACAGGTGCAATTTGGCACCGCTACGCTCATCGCAGTGGTCGGCCTGCTGGTCAATATTGTGAGTGCCCTGCTCCTGGGTCACGGACACAGCCATGACCATGACCATGACCATTCAGATCATGGCCATGACCATCATGGAAGCGATAACAATCTGAAATCGGCCTACGTCCACGTCCTCGCCGATGCGTTGACATCGGTGATGGCCATCGTTGCCTTGCTGGCAGGCCGATACCTGGGATGGGTCTGGCTGGATCCGGTCATGGGGATCGTGGGCGCCGTCGTCATTGCGCGCTGGTCCTGGAGCCTGATCAGCGTCACGTCCGGCGTGCTGCTGGATCAGACGGATGAACACGTCGCCGAGGAGATTCGCGAGCGGGTGCAGGGGCCGGGAGATGCCACGATCACAGACCTGCATGTCTGGCGGATCGGCCCGCAAGCACACGCGGCGATCGTCAGCGTGACTGGCCAGCTGACCGCGAACGCCGAAACCGTACGGGAACGTCTCAAGCCGGTTCATGAAATCAGCCATCTGACCGTTGAGTTTCGCAGCAGCTGAATTGCTTGGCATACGGCGCCGATTGGCGCCCGCCTTCATCTGGTGCGGTGCATCTTGATTTTTCCCTTATGACAGGAGCTGGCATGGCATTAGGCAAACGTGAACGTGCGCGGGTCGAGCGCCTTCTGGTTAAAACACTGACTCAGGCCTGCGAGACAGCGAAAGGTGAAATCACAGG